>JGI25134J35505_10000825_pt1 | contig 12285 bp, 25 predicted proteins | sample ETNvirnome_6_100_FD_35505 | JGI IMG/M metagenome (IMG submission 35505) | reverse complement strand
ACTGTGCATGTCACGCTCAAGGTGAGCATAAATAACACCCATCCTAGCGGGTGCCTATCAATAAATCTCTTAATACTATCAAACATTTCTTTTCCTTTCTAAAATGGGTATCCTGTACATTCTATTTCTATCTTACAATTTGGTGGGAAAAACATCTTCAATTTCTTTTCTTCCTCATGAAACGTAGGGCGAAACACCTTCAGCGCCACAACACGCTCCATGTGCTCCCCTCCATCTGTGTATACATATATACTAAAACTTCCCTCCTCTCTACTCTGAATTGTGTTGTACACGAACGAAGATTTGGCTAGTAACCCTAGTAGCAATTCGCCAAATTCCGTTCCCTGTGTTTTAGATTCAAATTCAAGGTGTCGATCAAAAGGAAAAACTGCCTTGTTAAAAAGTCCCACTACCAATTCACCAAATGTCATTTGCGAAACGAAAGGAATTTGAGAATGTTTATCGCGTCGTTTTTTTCGTTGCTTTGTCACGGTTGAAGATTCTTTCTTTCGCAATGGTAATGCCCACTCCTACATAACACAGTGTTACCAATCCTAGTCCTTCTGCTATCTTCGTTGTCCTATCAACCATTGTTCTGCTCCTACTCTTGTGGTGAACCCATGTAAGGTTCCAAATATCGTTACACTTCCATCGTCGTCCATGCGTCGGATAGTGTATTTGGTGGTGCCTTCTGCTTGACGTGATGTGATGAAATATTTACCTTCATAAATTTCAGGTTCAACTCTTACTCCAAACATTTCATAACGCCTTACCAAATCGGTGAAGGTGTTACTTTTCATTATTTCCCCATTCAATGGTAAGTCGTCTGCGCTTTTCTTCGACGAGAATGATTACACTCTTCATTTTGAGGCGGATAGCTCGCATGGTAGGAAGAAAATACTTTTTGTCCACCGTGTCCATATCATAAACGTGGCTCCATTCCCCACACTGGGCGGCATAATTGCACCATTCTACGGCGTTGTCACACAGTCCTTCCACTTTCTTCTTAAATTCGGGTGTATATTCTTGTACCACACCATCTTTCTTCTTCATCCGTTCTTCTCTTAAAGAAGATCGCGTCAATTCTGCTAATCCATCCTTATCTAAGAGGGATGCCTTTTTAGGAGGCACTAATTTCTTATTATCAAATTCTTCTACGAGTTTATCGTAGGATTCATCCTCAAATAAATCTTCATCTTCCAGCGTAACATCAAATTCTAACTCTTTCATCATGGTACCTCCCTTACTGATCAGTTTCTTGTATGCTAATTGCACGATCTTTGATAACTTCGAATAAACACTCTTCATAACTCAACACTTTTTTAATGGGATCGTTATACATTAACCATGCGTTCATATAATCTTGCAGAATACAGCTCGCCTCCGTCAAAGGAGACATATCGGATAAAAAGTCCTCACTAATATCATCATAGGAACCGGACACTTTCATTCTCCTCTCCCCTCTCAATAATTAGTTTTGGTTAAGAGGTAACAACGATTATCTTCTCGTTTGTTTTGAAATAGGGCATTGATGCTCCATTCGTATCCGTCATCCACATTCTTTGACAGTTGCTCTTCTCAGGCTTGGGCGCATACATATCAGTCAAGATAATATGCCCATCAAACCGATGATCGTTAACATATTTAGTGGGCGCATCAAAGTTGGTGCCACCACATAACACACGTTCACGCGCATGGGATTGTCCCTTCTTCCAAGTGAAAATCTTATCTTCAAAAACTTGATCATCAAAGGGAATGACTGTAAAGTCTGCTAACTTTGCCAACTCATTTAAATGAGCAAAGAACAATTCTAACATGCTGTCCGAAACGCTACCTGACTGATCAATGCTAATCGCAATCTGTGCTTGTCTCGCAATCTTGCGTCCTGGGTGAATGTAAGGATAGCGTCGGTTTAACTTCTTAATGCTCGATTGCTTGTCGGCACGTTGTGAAGTCTTAATAAAATACCTCAACACCTTGCGCCAATCTACTGGAGCGTTAATCAGTTTATCAATAATCTCTTTTCTCATGCTAGAACTAACGGTTCCCCAACCTTTACCACCCGCACACTCTTGAGATGCCTTCTTAACTGCATCCTTCAAGTGCTCCTTGGCGATCTCCTTTGCTTGGTTGGAAACCTTGCCCCACTCCGCATGACTATCAAATTGTCCATTACCATCACCAGTACCATCACCATTCTGGGGGTTAGGTTCTCCAGTGCCGTCACCACCGTCACCTTTATTGTCTCCATAATCTTCTTTATTAGACATAATCTGATCAAAATACCATTCGGAAGTTCTATGACTGGGAAGTTCCTTAAACTTACCTTCCCCTGGCATACAACATCCTTCCGGCAATTCGCCTTGAAGATGTGAATTGATTGCCAAGTCCGTTGCAATGTTCCAATATTGAGTCAATCCTTCGGCTGGTAAGCGTGAAGTTACATGCTCAAATACCAAGTGATAAAATTCATGCTTTAACACTCCTCGACGTTGCTCGTTGGTAAGTTTAGCAAAGTAATCAGGATTGTAATACATGACAAAATGCCCTGTATGCTCATTGATCCCGACACCTGCGGTTGGAATACCCTTGTGCATTTGCTTATCAATCGAACGTGATAAGGCAGCAAAGAAAGGTTCTTCTTGTAATAACGAATAAATGTGAAAGTTTAAGTCAAATGACATTTGGTTTCCTTATGATATATCTGTATTCCACTGACGTTGAGATGCCCAATCAATATAAGTCATCACCCATTTAGCACCATAGTTATGATACTTGTTTGAGTCAATCTTTAAATCTAATTGTTGGGCGATGNTTTCGCCGTTTCTCCACGCTTGTATTTCTTCTTCTATTATCTGTATTCTATAGGCATGAGAGCGAATAGGTTTTCCCTGTTTCTCCGCCTCACTTAAAAGTCTAAACCTCTTACGATAATCACGCGTTTTTGGTGATCGGTTACGATGATGCCCCAACTCATGCAATAGTGCGTAACACTTATGCTCATCTGTTTGTGCATCATTCACAACCACAATTCGATCATCGGGCAAATACCTATCTGCTTGTCCAGTGTCGAATACTATCGTAAGAGAATGTTTTTCCTTCGCCCATCTCTTGAGTTTGTTTATCTTTTTACTAAATGTGCTCTTATATGGCATCGCTCATTCCTTTCCATCTTCTGCCTTTCCAGCGATAAGATCCACTAAGTAATCTTTCACCAGCATATCTTGGCTCTTCAAGCGATGCTCCATAAACTTTACAATCTCACTAATCTTATCTTCATCCTGAAGATTTACAATCTCATTAGTAAAATTAGTAAACAACTTCATTGCTAACTCGCCTGGAACCAGTGACATATACTCAGCAATGTTCTCTCGCTGGGTGTCGTCCAAGGCACTCTTGAAAATTTCCTTTTGTTCCATCTTTTCAATGATGGCACCATGTTCGTTAATAGAAAAGTCTTTCACCAGTTCAAATCTACCATGATCAATAATATCTGCTAACGATACTTGACGCTCCCAATTTGCTGTGAAGTCCTTAAACTTTACAGCTGCCTCAAAACCAACAAAGGATTGAGAAAGAACAAACAGTGCGGGATCATCCATCTTGTCTTGAAGCAGACATGCCATTTGAAGTGTCTCGTCTAAACGTACCCAACTACGCCGACTTGGATAAACCTTGTTAGGTTCAAAGGACTCATTATGTTCTAAGTGATTGCGATGGTTGTTAATGAAGTCCCACACCACACCACTTACCTTCTCCTTTGCCCAAGTTAACCAATCTTCTACAGTTGGCTCAACATCAAACACAGTGTAACGATCCAGCTCTGCTGGATCCATTTCACCTACCTGATACTCGGCACCATGTTCGCCACCATTAACAGCAGCAACAATCACAGTATCTTTATGTAGAACGTGCCCGTTAATCTTACGACTATCGGTGAGTTCAAAGATGCCTTGACGCACTTCTGGGGTTGCTCTATCGATCTCATCGAGAAACAACAACACAGGCTGATCACATGCAGTCTTGAACCAGTCTGGTGGATTCCACACAGTACTGTTGCCGTTGATAGATGGCAGTCCAATAAGATCGCCTTCAGTCATCTGACTCGCACGACGTTCAATAACACCATCGGTGTACTTTAACTGTTCTTCTAGTTGATAAACGATTTCCGACTTACCAATCCCATGCCTACCCCTTAAAATAATAGGGAAGCGTGAATTGAGAACGTGAAATGCGACGGACTGAAATGTTTTGAAATCAATTGCCATTGTGTTGTTTTCCTTTTAAAAACTTGTTAATACTTGTTGTGATATTGACTGTGAGTGCGACCGTTGAACCATTCTTCGATCCCCACTCCACCATTTAATGTACGCGTTGGCGCAACCTTATTTAGATTCTGCTTTACGCGTGAGACGATTTTAATTTTCTTACTCTGTTTTAGACTCCCATGTAACTTGAGATCGCGCCACTTACTATCGTCTCGTTTCGACGCAACCTGACTAGGACAATGTTCGTCTCTAAAAGAGATAAGTCCTTGCTCATAGAAGAAGGACTGAGTATTTTGATCCCCCATATAATTCTTTACCTTAATCCATCCCTTAGTGGGATATTTCAGGAACAGATTGTCCCATTCAAACCCCACTACCATTGCGAGATTAAACTTATCGTAACCGTAGTGATCGCTTATTTTTAACATCGTTCCCACACCCAAACCATTCTTCTCACAATCTTTCAATACCAATTCAATCCACTTGCGATTAGCAAGGATTGTATTTACCTTATCATCATGCAGTGGTTGGCATGTGCGCCTATCATGCGCTTCTTCCCCACAATAGGAGCAGCGTCTAGGTTTCAGTTGGCGATGTTCACTAACCTTACCTTCCGCTACATGCTCTTTATACCGTGGGCATCCTCTCTTGTTGTGTCCTGGTCGGTAGCAATAACTACAGTGGACTTCCCTTCTCCAACTACTCATTAGTGTGGGTTCCTTTCATCTTGTATTTCTTAACATAACCTTCTTCAACGTATTGAACAGGGGCATCTTTGCCCTCGCGCCACCCTCTACTATACTGTGGTTGAACAAGTCTCAGTGATAAGTATTCTTTACTACCTCTTGCTCCTCTTGCGCGTCCCGTAGGTTGTACTATCATATAAAGGTTGCCCGAAAGTGATTTACCTTGCCTACCCTCTACCAGATCTCCTGGAGAGTAGCGAGGCAATGTTAAAAGTTCTTTCTGGTATGATTCAAAATGACGATTTTGCGTCATCTTTATAAAGGTTCGATGGGCGGGGATATAAAGTTTACCCTCATTCGCATCATCTTCATACCAATCTCTGTACTTGCTAATAACCGCACTAAAATAGGGTGGGTTATCTCTATAATACTGCATTGCTAACTTGAACAAGTTTTGCATTTCTTCGCTTTGCGCGTAATCCTCTTTATATTGTAGGAGCGCGCCTATGCGCTCATCACTAAAGAGTTGTTCCCACTCGTTCAACAGTTCATACTGTCGAGGCGATAGTGTGCCACGATTAGTGTATTGCTCTGTGAAAGATTTGAGCATATTAGACTTAAAAGGATCGCCCACCTCAGTCACTCTTTTAAATAACTGTTGTAGGCGTTCTTCGGTTGTCTTTTCAGTGTCACTCATTTACATGCCTTCCCGTCAAAAGTGTAAAGTTGATCCCTGTTCGCTTCTCTATTATACCACGATCTTCGATAAAAGTCAAGTGCTTCTTTCAGATTTTCCCAACTTTTTTCTAAGTGTATGATATTAAACGTCTTTCTATGAAGTATGTATTAGTTCGCTTAGAGAAACTTTTTTTAGTGTAAGCTTAAATGAGGGCACATGTTTGGATCTGCATAGCAGTTGACTTTCCTCTTTCATTGTGGAAAGTGCCTGCTCATTTTCATCTCTATCGCCAGCAATCATCGAAAGTGCTTTCTCGAAAGTGCAGCGAGCATCATACACATGCCCCGTAGAAGGATTGCTTATTTCAAATAACATTATTCATTGGTACCTCCTTGATAAGATTTTTACGCAGTACAAGATTGTCCGTTGTAATTGTCCTCAAAGATGGTATCGCCTTCACACCACCCAACCACATGACTTTTACCAGTTCATGTGCTGGGTGATCTGCGGGAAATTCATCGTTGTGATAGACGCTTACAACTAGCCCCAACAAAGGACAAGTAGGCAATCCAGAACCTGAATATTGTACTTGTCCTCTCCTGAGACTTTTTCTTTTTACTGCATACCCCAAAGTTTTGTGTAGCACCAGATCACCTCTGTGGATCATGCCTCACCTACGAATTCAGATTTAGTGCCGCTTAGAACATTGTCAAGGGGTGCTTGACTTGAGATGAACTCAAAATAGGGCGCTATTTGCACCCCATTAAGAGCCTCTTCCGAGATATTTCCAAACGTAACAGAAACATCATATTTTTCAGATGAATAGGCTTCCATTGTTGCCAACGCTAGCTCATGTTCATTAGGTGCGAATTCGAACTTATGCAATGGCTTTGCCATTGGAAGCCACGAATCATCACTCATTTTATTATAGACTGAAACAGTTACCATTTTTCTTTCCTTTTCGTCAGTTGATCTTGCCAGCTGATCCAGTATAGCAGATCCGGCATCACTTGTCAAGTTCTTCTTCAAAATATCTCTAAGTGTCTGAATTAAATCTTTTTTCACTTAGATTTCCTGCTCCGACGCAGCTCCGCAATTTCTCTTTTTAGAGTGTCATTAGATACTCTAGCTGCTGCCAAGCTATCAGCCAAACGAAGGTTTTCACGTCGAAGATTAGAAACTTGCAATACAAACTTGGAAATCGCGTCTTCTCCTTCTTGTAATACCTCTTTAAGTGCATCGGTGGGAACCACCGTATCGCTTGATTGTGACGAGGCGGCGCGATGTGCCACCTCTTGAATTGCTCTACTTACCATTTTTTTCTCCTCTTTAAATGTCTTTCGACTTTATTTCGTGTCTTGTGTATGACGTGGGCATACAAATTTTCCTTCTTTTGTTTGCCAACTCCACTTATCAAAACAATATTCACATGTGTTTTTAAAATCAATTTCTATTTTCATCATTTTATAAATGAAATATAAAATATCCCTTTTTATCTCTTTTTTCATTCCTTTCTCTTTACGAATAGCTCAATAAAAAATATACGAGCAATCCCATGTACAGTAAACATGAATAAAATTCATATTTGATGTGCTTAATGAGGAAACCATATGCCTTTAAGCATATCGTACCCATAAGCACCAGCTTAACTGCCAGTATATTCTGGGTTAGTACAAAAATAACTAAAGCCGCAAATAAAATAACTGATAAGTAATAATATTGGCGGGTGTTGGTTACTTTTTCTTCTATTTTCTCTTCCATTTTCTCTTCCTTCTCACGCAACGGAAAGATCGTAATCTTCCATCCACATTTCTTTTTCTATACTGAACCAGTAAACCAGCACTCCGTCAACGGGAGTGGGGGAACTATTATCCTCTATAAAAAAACATCCTCTGTGCAAAAATGGGGTGTCATAAATGTCAAAACTTTGTCGCTTTGTAGATACAACTACTCCCATTCCTGCTCGCAACCCTACATCGCCCCTTAAGTATACCAGATCTCCATAGGTAATGTCAAGCTTTTTTTCAACTGTATCCTTGTTAAAGTTTACGATTGCCATCATACTAATAATTAGTTGGCAACATCAGTCTCCTTCAGGTAAACATACATTTTCAAAGATGTCTTTTAAGATTTGAGTATAGCGAGATCCGTCTGGAGGATCTATTTCATATAGCCGATCTGTTTCCCCGAAAAGAATACTATCCCACTCGCTCACATAGTATCCTTCAGTTATCACAAATACTTCTACGCGATCTCCTCCCACGCACTCACCTATTTGACAGTTGGCGCTTAAAGGGGCAATATCACTTTCACTTGCGTATGCGCCCCAACTCTGAGCGTTTTCATCTGTGATCATAATAACGTAAGGGTAAGCATCGCTTCTCCATCCAATTCCTACAGGATCGGCAGGATCTAAAAGATCATACATCACGTCATAACTAGGTTCGCTTCCTCCGCCATTACATGCCAGCGCATTTAGACTGGCCAAAAAGGTTCCCACTGATACTAAACTAGGATTAGTTATAACCAAATAGCGATCCACGCGGTTGTAATCAGGAGGGAACACTACCACACTAAATTTATGTTCAGTATCTTGAAAATCATTTACATACATAGAAATTCCCTGTGCCAGTGCTTCAATGTAAGGGCACATCGATCCTGAGATGTCGATGGCAAATACCATATCCACCTTCTCGTGGGCATTTAAATCTTCATCTATCTCTCCGTCGCAATCATTGTCCAATTGATCGCATACTTCTTCGGTTGGTGCGACTTCTCCTACGCAGGGGCCCCATTCACCTTCTTCGCACACAGACACCCCTAAGTGGCACTCTCCTATGCCTACAGTATCTTGTTCCTGTACTCCACAACTTGATTCAAGCATATCCACCACGCCATCGCAGTCGTCATCCCAATTGTTGCATATCTCCGGTGCAATAGCTGTCCACATACACTCGCCCCACATTCCAAATACATCACAATACTGAATTCCCAGTCCGCAACTCAGCCATTCACCTGTTGCAGCATTATACATGTCCGGCTCCTGACACGTCCTAGAATCACCTATGATGCACAAACAACCTTCGTCTACTTCCCCATCACAATCATTGTCTAAGTAGTCGCAGATCTCCACCTGCGGGACAGGGGCGGTACAATTAACCCACCCTCCTTGGTAGCACACTTCGATGCCTTGTCCACAGATGGTTTCGCACCCTCTTTCNAGTCCGTCATCCACTACGTTGTCGCAATCATTATCTATATTATCACAAATTTCATTTTCNGCGTAAGTAGCATTGATGCAATAAAGTTCGCCGTCGATGCATTTATTCTGTCCCCAATCGCATTGTCCGATTTCATTTTCTGGGCCACAAACCATAAACTCTTCCATGGTGGAATCATCAATGGTTCCATTGCAATCGTTGTCTATCATGTCACACACTTCAGGTTCAGGAAGAACCTGTCCCATACAGTCTCCCCATGTTCCTTCTTCACACGATCTTGTGCCAATGCGACACGGAGTGGTGCCGTCAAATACTGCATCGTGTCTGCCCGTCCAACACCTAACATCATCTAAGTCGTCCACTTCCCCATTACAATCGTTATCTATGCCGTCACACTGTTCAGGATTCTGAGGAAACCTAAGAGCGTTCGTATCATCACAGTCGGTATTATTTAAACACGAGTCTGGAGAGTTATATCCATCTCCATCGAAGTCGTGGGAAAGTCCATCATCTATTAATCCATTGCAATCATTGTCCAACTCATCACACTCTTCGGACTGAGCAATAACACTTCCCACGCATATATCATTAAAATCTTCATCGCATTCAGTATGTCCTAATTCACACTCGCCCAAAGTTTTACCGGCGGGGATTTTGCCCTCGTCCTCGTAAATTATTAAACCGCCGTCTGGTAATATACTACAAGGACGGGGTTCAGGGCACGTTCTGTACAGCGTTTCCTCGCACGCACACCCGTTCAACAAAGATAATAAAAGAATTGTTAAGGGAGTGTATCGTGCCATATGTTCTCGCGGTTTACTTTTTATCTTTAGCTTTGGTGGAGGGAGAAGAAATTATCTTTCCCTGATCGTGCATTTCTAGGAGCGCCCATATCTCCATCATAGAAGTTTTGCGCGCTTCTTCAATCTGCTGGGGATCTGCGCCCATCTTCATCAAATTGCGCTTTGATACCTCACCTATCATCGTAAGAGCTAAAAAAGTAGTTAAAGTACCTTCAAAATCGTCATAATATTGACGCTCTTTAAGAACTTTTATTACATCCGTATATTTTGTATAGGTTGCTTCTTTAAGCGCTTTCCTCTTCTCTTCTTTAGCCTTGGCATCCATCGTCGTGGGCTTCCCTTCTTGGAGGGGTTGTTCCTTACTCATCATCTTAACCTTTCTCAATGATACGCTTTAATATATCATCCCTTCTATCGTTACTCAAATTATTTATCCATCTAATCACTGTCTTGTCTGCTGCCTCAATATAGTTTTTTCCTTCGCCGTTGCAATAGTGACAGCTAAATGTCTTGCCGGCGCACACCATGCAGATGCTTCGCACATAGAGAACACCAACATTATTGTCGTCTGGTTTTGGTTCGTCCATTTCATAATTGTTCCGGTATGCCTTTCGGCTGGAAAGACGTTACTCCTTCCAGGCTGGCGATTTTCGCCGTTAATTTAGTAATGATCATATCCACCGAATGACTCCCCAAAATCAGCCTATCCACCTTCAGCGATAGGAGAGAATGATCTTTACCTGCTCCGGGTTTCTCTGCTTCTCGGACTGCTACCACCGTTACGCCGGGGAGCGAACGGATGTCGCTCAGTATATCTTCCTTCCCCCTCTCTTTTCGACTTCTATTAACGAGAATTGCCTCGAATCGAAAATCAGGCAATTCCACGCTCTCCACAAATTTATTAAAATTTTCTATTATTTTTTTCATACCTATGTAAATAACTAGTTTCCTCTAGAACTTATCGCTTTTACCCTTCCCCCAAAAATGCTTGTTCCTGCGCTGATCGGTTATCAACATCACTTCAATATAGGAAGTGTTTTCTCCCCCTTTTTTGAACCGATATTGATACACATCTAGGCTTCCATAGAGAGAGGAAGATGCCTTCTTTTCATATTTCCTACGTGGCGGAGGTTCATTTAAATATTCTATGCACCCCTTTATTATCTCACCCTCTCCCATCCAAGGTGGCACATCGGTGTAATTGAAATCTATGTAAGCGCCTATCACCCACTTATTTTTTCCAAAGCCTCCAACATCCCAAAAATTAGAACCATGATAACGCCCTTGGCGTACCTCGGTGGTGCCTCGCGATGGCATATCTCGCAGCCTACATTTAAGCATCGGGTACCCTCGCGAGGTACTCTCTTAATTGATCGTAGCCCCCTACCAACAATACATTTCCTTCCGGAACTTCATTGCCACCACCCACATGCAACACCACCGGGACGGTGGGGTGATTAAATTGTTTTTTCACTTCTTCAACAAAGAAGGGAGACTTATCCATTACCGTCACAATAAACTCCTTCTGCTCCGCTGACAATAAATTAATCGCATCAGCGCAGAAGGGGCAATCCACTTTAATATAAAGATGAAAATACTCGCCCACTTACTTTATCCTTTAAGGAGCTGCTTTCTTACAGCAAAGCATTTTTCTTGGATTTGTGAAGGAGAGCCCGCCACCGTAACAGTGTTAGATATGCCTCCGCTATTCATGGTGATGGTAGAAAACACTGTATAACTGTTCAACTCTTTCCACGGAAGTTGCCCTTCTTGAAAGAGGGTGTTGAACTGTCTGTCCTCCCGAATATTTACAATACTCTCAGGATTAACAAAAATTTCATTCATCTTGTAATCTACTTTGCCGGCGCTCATTGCTGTGCGCTGCGACACTTCTATTAATTTAATTAACATAATTCTTTTCCTATTTGTGGCACTCCGATGCCATGCACTTGATCCGCGTGAGTCACATAAGTATTTCCCATACAAAATACCCTGTATCGATCTGGAAAGGGGCGGTTATCAATCGTTTCCAATACGACGCCCACTTCTGGGCGGTACGTTCTACAGTAGCCTAACTGCGATCCATCAAACAAAATACATCCTTGCGGCAAATACACTAAGTCTCCCCTTTTCCAAATTCTATTCTTCATCCGTTACCACAGGCGGCGAACTTTGAGGGGCTACTGGTACAGATGGCTCCTCGGCGGGTGCTCCTTCCATATATTGAAAATAAGAGGCTAAAATTTGACTGCAATCAGCAATGCGGTTATCCACCCGATAAAGAGTGCGCCGGATCTCTTCCAGATCCACCAAACAGTGCTGGATGGCGACGGGATCGTGAAGGCGATTAATGGCGTTGCCCAACCCGTGGCTACACTCATCTAGTTTCTTTTCGGTACTTCTTAGAAGTTCTTCTATTTCTTGGGGTAGATCTTCCATCATCCCTCGTACGGCAATATTAATTTCTTTGGGCATTTTTCACTCCTTTTATTAAAATGATCATAGATCATTATACCATCCTTTGCGATGGCTGTCAAGTAAAATATTAAGATAATGCTTTGGTAACTAAAAAGGCGAGAATTCCTAGAGTCGATGACACCAACATCCAAGTAAATTTAACAGATGTTT
>JGI25134J35505_10000779_pt1 | contig 12646 bp, 16 predicted proteins | sample ETNvirnome_6_100_FD_35505 | JGI IMG/M metagenome (IMG submission 35505) | reverse complement strand
TCGGGAAGTGTAAGCAAGGTTTTTACACGACCTAAACAATTAACATTAGGGGATACACAATATCCTAGTAATATTTTTATGCTTTGGTCTAGCTCTGAACTAGAAGCTATAGGTATTTATGAGGTTGTAATTAACAACACCAATTATAAAGACCCTAAATATTATATAAATACTGACCAGTCTTTTGCTTTTGGTAGTGGTAAAGTTACAGCAACCTATGGTACAGCTACAGCTAAAGACTTAGCAGATTCAGGCTCAGGTGATACTTTAGTTAGAGGTTTAAAATATACTCACTCTGAAATAATAGATCAACAAGCCTACGGCTTACTGCAACCTAACGATTGGATGGTTATTAAAGCTACTGAAACAAGTGGTACAGTTGCAAGTGATTGGACTACTTATAGATCAGGAGTTAGAACAACAGCTAATAGCATGATAACAAAAATTAACGCAGTATCAACTGTAGATGCACTCGCAGCATTATATGTATATAACGATGACGATCCACCAACTAGACCATTGGGAGAGTTTCCTGATGCACCGAGTTCATGATTGAAATTTTATCAATATTTTTAGTAGCTAGTATTGCTGCTTATTTAAGTTAGGAGAAAAATATGTGGAAAAAAATTAAAGATTGGTTTATGGATGGCTATGAAAGAGTTAGAGCTAGAAATAGTAAAGGTCAATATGTTAAAGATGATCCTAAAACTAAAAAAAACGAAGCCTATGCTTTAAGAAAAAAGAAAAAGTAACATGGCTACTGTCAGAGAGGCTTTTGGTAAAATAGAAGCACATGAAAGAGAGTGCACTATTCGATATGAAAACATCGAAAAAAGATTAGATCAAGGGCAAATAAGATTCAATAAACTAGAAAATATGATTTGGGGATTGTATATCTTGATGATTACTTCAGGCGTTCTTGCAGGAATGTTTGTTAATTAGGAGTTATAAATGGAAGAAATACAAACTAAAAAAGTTAATTTAGAACTAGATATAGATACCAGTATAAATAACACTGGTGTTAATCCTTATCAAAAATGGATTCATCTTGCTAAAGCAGTCGATGCTTGGCGTATATTTCCACGCTTGTTTTTAAGTGTGTATATGTTTTTACTATATTACTCAACCATGTGGTTTATGGGATTAGAAGAACCTAGTCTTGAACAATCAGGTCTTATATCTATTATTGTAGGTGCAGGAGCAGCTTGGTTTGGTCTATACGCAGGCACTAACAATAGCTCTAAGTCATTTAAAGGCGAACAATAATGTATGAATATGGTTGCACAGTCACTAGGGTGGTTGATGGCGACACTATTGATGTTGTCCTTGATCTTGGTTTTTCTATTCTTCACAAGTGTCGTGTACGCCTTTATGGGATTGATACACCTGAATCAAGAACAAGAGACAAAGACGAAAAAGCTAGAGGCAAAATAGCTTCAAAATTCCTTAAAGATGCCATTGATGATGGGAAAAAAGTTGTTTTAAGATCAAAGTTAAAAGATTCTAAAGGTAAATATGGTCGTGTATTAGGAGAAGTTATTGTAGATGACATTAACATTAATGTTTCTATGATAGAAAACTATTTGGCTGTTGCATATTATGGGCAAAGTAAAAATGATATTGAAGCAGAACACTTAATAAACAGAGGTAAACTTATAGAATTGGGTGTATTCATTCCAAATGAAAAATAATATTTACCAGTTAATTATATTTTTAGGAATTATATTTTCTACTACTGCATATGCTCAATCATCACAGCAATCAGGTACAGCTTGTACTAATGGTTCGCAGTATTGTGAAAATAATAGTTTAGATACAACAAATACAACTACAACTACTAATACTAATACAAATACAAACACGAATACAAACACAAATACTTCAACCGCTACGAATACAAATACCAATTCAAATACAAATGTAAATACTAATACNACTACTGCGACAAACACTAATAGCAATACAAATGTTAATACAAACAATAATGTAAATGTAAATACCTCAACAGCAAATTCCACATCAAACAACACCAACACGAACAATAATGTGAATACATCTACATCTAATTCGACAGTAAATTCAACAGTAAATCAGAATGTTAATAACACAAATAACTCAACTTCAAATAATACGAATCAGAATACAAACATTAATAAATCTGAATCTGAATCTAATGTACAGACAAACAATGTTAATCAGAATAATAACAACACTAAATCTGATAACACTAATAGAAACATAAACGAATCCAATAGCACACAAACAATTAACCAAAACATTAAATCAGAAGCTCCCCCTGCATCTGCTATTGCTCCATCTATAATGTCTTATTCACAAGACTTATGTACTACTGGTATATCAGGTGCATTTCAAGGACAAGTATTTGGTTTTTCAGGTGGCAAAACTATTACAGATAAAAACTGTGAAAGACTCAAACTATCTAAGTATTTATACGATATGGGTATGAAAGTAGCATCAGTTGCTTTGTTATGCCAAGATGAAAGAGTATTTAAAGCTATGTCTATGGCAGGCACACCTTGTCCATATGAGGGCAAAATAGGCAAAGAAGCAAAAGCCGAGTGGGATAAAAACCAATCTAAAAGACCTGATGTAGATGATGCTGAAAAAGAATACATAGCTAAATGTACACATGAANCTAATCCAAACAGAGCCAAGATTAATAAAGATGTTGTGGGTTTGGTTAAAAAAACTTACACAAGAAAAACTAAAACCACAAAACAATGCAAAAAAGAATTTTATGCACAATAGCCTGTTTATTCAGTCTTAATGTATTAAGCCAATACATATACGAAGCTAATCAGTCTTTAATTGATTTAACAGGTGAATCAGGAACAACAAGTTTAAACGCATCAGACGACCAAGTTTCATCTGCATTTAATCTAGGTTTTACTTTTGATTTCTATGGTCAATCTTTTACACAAGGCAGAATGGCTACTAATGGCTGCCTTCACTTTAAAACTACAGGTGCTTACTGTAATGATTACACGCCTGATCCATTAACAGGACAACACATCTATACCTTATATCCTTTTTGGACTGATTTAATTAGAGATAATGGCTCTAAGATGTTAGCGAAAAGTTTTAGCGATAAAACTGTTTTTGGTTGGTATAACTTGCGTGAATACAATAGGAGTAATACTGATAATAGCTTTGAAGTAATACTTTGGACTAACGATACTTTTGAATTTAGATATGGTGCGTTAAATATAATCAAACACGATGTTTTAATTGGCGAGATAGGAAGTGGTACTTCACAAGTTTATACTTATTTATACCATGATGAATGTAGTACAGGCACAACCAATTCTAGTTCCTGTGTAAATACTGATTGGAACAACACATCATCTAATACTTTATTAGAAAGTGGTGGTTCTTTATATGGTGTGGGTACTGGTAATGCTATAGATTGTAGCAATCCACTAAATAACGAATCTTGTTCAGGATATGCAGCAGCATATTTAACACAGCAATGTAATATCACTCAGCTTTATAGTGAATCATGTCCTACCTATTGGGAAGCCTATGATGATCAACAATGTGATGAGGACCCTCAATACGCACCTTTTTGTGCAGGTTATAGCCAAGAAGAATCAGTAGCTTTCTTTGATGACACCAATGTTGACTATGGTTTTATAGACGAACAAGAACAGTTTGCTACTGGAATATTTGAAGATGATTACCATGACGATTATGGTTTTGAAGAACAGTTTACTATAGTTGAAATTTATGAAGATGAGATGTTTCCACCTTTTGAAGATTTTGGAGATAACCTTAATGATTATTTTTCAGAGCCAATGGTTGAAGAAATAATTATATTTTTTGAACCTGAAACCTTGCCATTTATAGATGAATTTATGCCACACCATGATGAGCCTTTTCATCAAGAAGAAATATTACTAGAAGAATTTATATTTCAAGAAACATTTTTAGTTGAAGATTACAGCGAACCTGAAACATTTATAGAATTTAATAGTATAGAAGAACTGGAGGAATGGTTTGAAGAAGAAACTAATGAACATTTTGAAGAAAGAATTGAAGAAGAACTTGCTAATCTTGATGAACCAGAAGAAGAATTTATAGAAGAAATNTTTGAAGAAGAAGTTGTAGAAGAAATATTTGAAGAAATAGAAGAAATGCAAGAAATCATGGAAGAAGAAAGAATTGCAGAAAGAGAAGAAGAAATAAGGGAAGAAACTTTAGAAGAAGTTGAAGAAGAATTTGCAGCAGTAGAATCTGATACGCCTACAGGAAAAAATAAATTAATGGTTACAGCACTTAATGTAATTAGAGCAGGAGTACAAACAGCAGCTAACAGCTACTCACAAGCCTCTGGTGGCTCTCAAACAAATAATTCATCTAATAATGCTTCTAGCACTAATGTATCCACAGGAAGCACGACAGCATCTAGCGGTGGAATAAGCACTTCTAGTAGTCCTAGTGCATCAGATCAGTTTGCTAGTGCAACACAACAATCTAATCAAGTTTTATCTATGTCAAATGAGATGGGTGGCTCTAGTAATGCAACAATGTCTATAACACCTTTGCCTACATTTGACAATTCAGCATCTATGGTTGTAGCTGATGTACAAGTGCAAAATGTTCAAGGCGAGATTGATACAGCATCTTCAGGAGTAATGACAGCATCAGAAGCAGACCAAATAGCAGATAAGATTATTGCTGCAAACATAGAAGCACAACAAGAAGAAATAGAACAAGAACAAGAAGATACTGGTAAATATGGTGATGAATCCAAACTAATAGCACTAATAGGTTATGTACCTGCTTTTAATAACTATTCACAAGTAAGCGTACCTGATGCTCAAGACTGGTACAGTAGCTCTGATATATATACTTCTGCTACACTAGATGATAATACCAGTGCTTTTTATGGACTGGTAAATGATAATTTAAAAGGATTAGGTCAAATGATAAATGACCAACCTAATATGTGGAGATAATTATGGATTGGTTTCAAAGTAAAACAGGACAACTTATTGCTCTTGCAACAATAGTTTCTACCTTAGCAGGGTTTGGATGGACTGGAGCAACCTATGTTAATCGTATTACTAACCTAGAAGCTAAGATTGGTGGATTGGGTGAAACAGAAAGCGAAATGAAAGTTATTGAAGAACGCTTTGCATCAATAGAAACATCTGTTCAGTTTTTAGAAAAAGAAATAGATGGTATTTCTGTTCCTGATGTAACTGAAATTAAAACAGACATTGCTACAATCAAAGCTGATCTTACAAGTCTTGAAAAAGATTTAAGCAAACTAGAAAATAAAGACGATAATCCACTAAACGGATAATGCGTTATTTATTGGGCATTATTATACTTACAAGTTGCACAGTACCTATGCCTAAAAAAGAATGGTCTGATGATTATGATCCTGAAGAATGGCGTAAACAATATGAAAATTGTAAACACTTAATAAATACAGAATTTTGGACAAATTGCATGGGAGAGTTTAATAAAGATGAGTAGAATTTTATTAGGCGTTATTGCAATATTAGGTTTATTTACTTTTTTTCTTTGGAATGAAAACTCTAAACTAGCAGAGTTAAATCAAGCATTTGAGCTTAGAGACCAAGAGCAAAAAGAAGCTATTAAGACTTTGCAAGAAGATTTTAAAATACAATCAGAAGGATTATTAGAATTACAACAAAAAAATAATGAAATAGAATTAGAAATGACTCGTTATTTAGATATATTTAAGAGGCATAACTTAACTAAATTAGCTATTGCTAAACCTAATTTGATAGAAACAAGGGTAAACAATGGAACAAAAAAAGCATTTGATAGCATCGAAGGAGTTAGCAGGACTATTGATGGTCTTGACGATAATCTCCAGTTGCAGCCTATTTCCGAGTAGGCAACAAGTAGAAATTATTTCTAAGCCTATAGAACGATCTATAGTACAGCCAGTAATGCCTCGTGAAATATCTTTAAACGATCCACATTGGTATGTTGTTTCGGATAAAAATATAGATGAATTTTTAACACGCATAGAAAAAGAAAGCGGTCATGTTGTATTTCTTGCTATGTCAGTACCTGACTATGAGTTAATGGCATACAATACACAAGAATTAAAACGCTATATCAGTGAGTTACAAGAAGTAGTTGTATATTATAGAAAAGTTACTACACCACAGGAAAATAAATGAACATATCAAACGAAGGAATATCTTTAATTAAAAAGTTTGAAGGCTGTGAATTAGAAGCCTACTACGATGCTGTAAATGTTTTAACTATAGCTTATGGAAGAACTAAAAATGTACAAGCTGGTGATATTTGCACACAAGAACAAGCTGATGCTTGGCTTGAAGAAGAGTTACATGAATATGGTGGATATGTAAATGATGCAGTTAAAGTTGATTTAGAACAAAATCAATTCGATGCTTTAGTAGCATGGACATATAATTTAGGTCCTACTAATCTTAATAACAGTACAATGCTAAAGAAAATTAATGAAAAAGATTTGGATGAAGTACCAAATCAAATCAAGCGTTGGAACAAAGCAGGTGGTAAAGTTTTAGAAGGTCTTGTAAGAAGAAGAGATGCNGAAGCTCTTTTATTTCAAGGTGAAGATTGGAGTGAAGTGTAATGCCTTTAGCTAAATATGTTTTTAGACCTGGAATTAATAAAGAAGGTACTAACTACAGCAATGAGTATGGTTGGTTTGATGCTGACAAAGTAAGATTTCGTAAAGGTAAACCTGAACGCATAGGCGGTTGGGATAAATTTACTAATGAAAGTTTTATTGGNACTTGCAGAAAACTATATCCATATAAGGCTATTGATGGCGATCAGTTTGTAATATTAGGCACTCATCAAAAACTATATGTNCTTAATGGAGATGTTTATTACGATATAAATCCTATTAGAGCTACTTCTACTAATGGTGTTGTATTTGCAGCAACCAATGGCTCATCTACTATTACAGCTACTGATGATGCACATGGAGCACTTACAGGAGATTTTGTTACTTTTGCACAAGCTGTTAGTTTAGGTGGATTAATTACAGCAGATGTTTTAAATCAAGAATATCAAATTGATTCTGTACCTAGTGCAGATACTTATACATTTACTGCTAAAGATACTGATGGCGATACTGTTACTGCTAATGCAAGTGATTCAGGTAATGGTGGTTCAGGAGTCGATGGTGTATATCAAATTAATTCAGGATTAGATGTTTATGTTCGTTCTACTGGTTGGGGTGTAAATACATGGGGTGCTGGAACATGGGGTTCAAAAGCTGATTTATCTTTAACGAATCAACTTAGATTATGGACTATAGATAATTTTGGCGATGATACTCTTGCTGCACCTAGAGGTGGACCAATATACTTTTGGGATGAATCAGATGGTTTAAGCACTAGAGCTACATTATTGTCAGCAGAATCAGGTGCAAGTGATGTACCTACAGCAGTTATACAAATAATGACTTCTGATATAGATAAACATTGTGTTGCATTTGGTTGTAATCCAATAGGTTCAAGCACAATAGACCCTTTACTGGTAAGGTTTTCTGATAGAGAAAGTGCAGTAGATTGGACTCCTACAGCAACAAATCAAGCTGGTGGCGTACAACTATCATCAGGTTCTGAAATTATTGGAGCACTTAGAACAAGACAAGAAACACTTATATGGACTGATGTAGGTATAGTTTCTATGCGTTTTGTTGGAGAACCATTTGTTTTTTCATTTACAGAAGTAGCAGAAGGTCCATCCCTTATAGGACCTAATGCTGCTGTAAGTGCTAATAACAGAGTTTATTTTATGGATGTTGGTGGATTTTATTCCTACTCAGGTTCTGCTGAAAAAATACAATGNACAGTATTAGACTATGTTTTGTCTGATTTAAACCAAGANCANTCATTTAAAGTGTTTGCTGCAGTTAATAATATTGCCAACGAAGTAATGTGGTTTTATCCATCAGGCACTAATACAGAAATAGATAAGTATGTTTTATATAACTATCTTGAAAATGTTTGGAGCATAGGCACAACTGATGATGACTTTGTTAGAACAGCATGGGATCAAGCATCAATACTAGAATATCCTATAGCTGCAAGTAAAAATGACTCAAGCAACCTTAACTATGTTTACAATCATGAAAAAGGTCATGGTAATGATGGCAGTAACTTTACAGCATACATAGAGTCAAGTGACTTTGACTTAGAGCCAGATGGCGAAAGGTTTACTTTTATATCTAAACTCATACCTGATGTACAGTTTAGAGATCAACAAGGTACAAGTGATAGTGTTACTTACACAATCAAAGGTAGAGACTATCCACTGCAAGACCTAACTACATTACAAACAATTGATGTAACACCTAACTCTACATTTTCTAATACTAGAGCTAGAAGCAGACAAGCTGCAGTTAGGATATCAAACTCATCTAGTGACTATGGTTGGAGAGCAGGAGACCTTAGACTAGAAATTAGACCAGATGGTAAAAGATAATGGCTGATATCAAAACGATAGCATTACCTTTACCTAGTCAAGAGTTTGATCCAAATAATGAAGCAGTTACACGCAGATTGATAGAACAAGCTATTGAAGAAATCAATACTAAAATCACTCTAATTAATAGAATGAAGTCTACTACTATAAGCAAGGCTTCTAGACGACAACAATTTTTACTTATGGGAATGAAACATGGCTGATAATCTTAAAGTATTAGGACAGTTAGACCCTTCAGCTACTACAACTACTGTGTTATACACAGTACCAGATATGACACAAACAACAGTTAGTTCTATTGTTGCAGCAAATCGCACAGGTTCTGCTATCACTTTTAGACTAAGTGTTCATGTATCTGGAGCAGGTGCTGATGATAAACAATACTTATATTATGACAAATCAGTAGCAGCTAATGATTCCCTAGCAATCGTTTTAGGTATAACATTAAATCAAACTGATGTTATCAAAGTTTACACAAGTGCAGTCGACATGAGTTTTAATATGTTTGGCTGTGAAACCACAGAGGAAAGATAGTGGCAAAAGAAAAAAAAGATATTAATCCAGAGCAATTTAATGAATTTTTAAATTATGTTGCAACTAAAATTGAGCCTATTTCAATAAATGCTTCTGCAATTAGTATGTTTAAAGAAGATAATCCTTTAATTAAATCATATAAATTTACAGGTGCTGGTTTTATTAATAAATTATTACAAGATAAAACAGATTTTAATTTAACAAATGATGATAAAAAATTAATTATTGAAGTTGGAGCATTTGGTGATCCAGACCCTCGTTCTGGTTTTAAACTTAATATGAGTGATCCAAAAATAGCAGATAAAGTTGAAAAAATGTCTGTAGATTTAGCAGAACAAAAAGAAAAATTATCTGCTCAAGAATATGAAAGTTATAGAGCTAATGCAAGAAAAAAACTTGTTAATGATGTTTTAAAATTTAAAGTTGTAGATACTGTATTTGATAATGAAGCTCCTAAATTAGATTTTTATGCAAGAGATAAATCAAAACCATTTAGTGATTTTATTACTCAAGAATTACAGATGCAGTCTGGATATGGATTTAATCCTGAAATACCTGATTTTGCAGGTGGAACAATAGGTCAAGAATATATTCCTGCTAATGATCAAGAAAGATATAGAACAACAACAACTTCAAGTGAAGTAGGTCCTGATACAACAACTACAAGAGATAGATTAAAGAATTTTTATCCTGATGAAGAATCAGGCTATTTAAGTGGTCCTGAAGGATTATTTTATAATCCAGAAGCAGAACAATTTTTACGACAACAAGATGTATATGGACCTGCTCCAGAATTACAAGGATATCAATATGATCCAAGACTTAAAGAAATTTTATCAACAGCAGTGAATCCTAATTATGGTTCACAATTTAATCAAGGTGGTTTAACAGGATATGCTAAAGGTGGCAATATGAATATAAAAGAACAAACACAAAATGTAGCTAATCAAGGTCGTTATGGCGACTCTATGCTTCTCCATGTAAATCCAGCAGAAGTTAAAGGCTTGGCACAAGCAATGCCTATTACAATAAATCCAGAAACAGGACAACCTGAAGCCTTTTTACCTTTTCTTGCACCAATCTTAGGATCAATGGCTGGTACTGCTTTATTAGGAGCAGGTACTGCAGCAGCATTATCTCCTGCATTAGCAGCAGGTATTGGAGCAGGTCTAGCTACATATGCACAAACAGGTGGCTCTGGTTCTAAAGCATTACTATCTGGTTTAACAGCAGGGTTTGGAACAAGTGCTATGAACACAGCAGCTCCTGCAGCAACTGCTCCAGCAGCACTTCCAACAACAACACCTATTGCTGGTTCGGCTGGTGCAGGTGGAGGGTTTGGTGCTAGTACAGGAACTCTTGCTACAGGTGGTGGTGGAGCAGGTACAATAGGTTCTGATATAGCTCTAAGCACTGTTACACCTACTGCAGCACCATCTAACTTTTTTGATGCAGGAAAAAGAATGTTTACCCAAGGACCTGAAGGTGCTTTTAATTTTGATGCAGGTGCTAAATCATTAGCAAATGCAGCTATGACTCCTAGTGGTATGGTTGCAGGTACAGCATTAGGTGCAAGAGGAGTTATAAACTCNCAAGAANTATTTGAAGAACAAATGCGACAAATGGAAATGGATGAAGAAGAACGCAAAAGAAGAATGTATGCTAATAATCCTGAAGCTATGCTTTATTCAGCATCAGGAGGATTAACACAGTTTCAAGGTGGTGGTTTGCTTGAACAAACTCTTAGCGGAGATTATGGAGTTCTTGGAATGTTAAATAATAATCCAGAATTAATATTTGGTGCAGCAGGAATAGCTGCTAAAAATAATTTTAGAGGTTCTTTATTAGGAGAATTATATAACTCATATAAAAAACGAAAAGATGCTGGTGATGAACAAGGAGCAAATGAAGTTGCATCACAAATACAACAAGAAGAAGCTAATCAAATGGCATATGGCGGTATGACACAATTTAAAGATGGCGGTGATACTGATTATGATTATGAATCAAAAAAACAAGTTTACGCACCAGCCAAAACACAATATGCAGTAAACCCTGACTTTATGGCAGGATTTGCACCTGAAACAATGTATTTTAGACCTGATACTCTTAATGCTCCATCAGTAAGTACAAGAGGTGGATCAGCTCCAACACTAGGAGCAGATACTTATACAGGAACTAAAGGTGGTTACGACTATGAAGGTAGTTATGATGCAGATGGCAACTTTGTTGCAGGTACAGCACAAGGCGTACAGTTTGCACCACAAACAGCTATAGACCCATATGCAGCATATACAGGTTCTGCACCCCAAGGTTTAGTTCAATCTGCTTATAATCCTTATCCAGTACAACCAATAAGTATGTCTCCAACAGATGATAGTGANGATACTTCTGATTATACTGACATTGGCGGAGGTGATTATGGCGGTGATCCTGATTTTGATTTTTCTATCTATAATGCAACAGATTCTGCTGGTAATCTTTTAACTGATTCTCCTTATGGTGCATATGATCGAGATGCTGTGCAAGATATAAGAGATCAATATAGTAAATACTTTTTTGACTATGATGATATTCAAGATTTTTATAGAGATGAAATGTCAGACATTGGTAGACAAGCTGGTGGTATAACTAAATATGTTAATAAAGGTCAAACAGAAGTAATGTCTCCACCAGTAGATAACTTTAGACAAGACCCTCTTATACAAGAAGTGACTATGTTTATTTTAGGTGAATCTGATAATCAACAAGCAGTTAATCAATTTGTTGATAAGTATGGTGTAGAAGCCTTTACTCAACTAAGAGAACAAATTCTTCAATCACTTGTGCCTAATGCTCAAACATCAGGACTAATAGAAGGTGTTGGTAATGGTGGTATGGATGATGACATTATGGGAACTATAGGCAATAAAGAAAAAATTGCTGTATCTCAAGATGAATTTATTGTACCTGCCGATGTAGTTTCAATGTTAGGTGATGGTAGTTCAGATGCTGGTTCTAAAGAACTTTATGACATGATGGATAGAGTAAGACAAAAGAAAACAGGTACAACTAAACAAGCACCTAAACTAGCCAATGCTGGAGGACTATTACCAGCATGAATCAAGTAGCTCAACGCATAGAAATGGAAGAACATGAAAAAATAGAATGTTCTGCAGTTCTTCCTAAAGATATTTATTTAGTTTGGAAATATATAGATAAATTTTTAGAAAGATCATGTAAGCGGTCAAATGGCAGACATACTATTGATACTATTTATAAACAACTAATAGATAATCAGGTCCAATTATGGATTATATATAACACAGAAGAAGATTTAATTAAAGGATGTATTGTTACTAATGAAGTTTATTATCCTACAGGATTAAAAATGTTAAATATTTTACAATTAGGTGGAAAAAATATGCAAGATTGGATGGAAATAGTAAGACCAATTTTAACTGATTGGGCAAAAAAAATAGATTGTAATGGAATTGAAGCTACTGGTAGAAAAGGTGTTTCACACTGGCTTACAAAAAAAGATAGTAATTGGAAAGAAGAAAATATTCATTTTGAACTTCAATTTGAGGAGAAAGCATAATGTCATTAGGAGGAGGAGGGAGCAGTGCTCCAACAGAAACAA
>JGI25134J35505_10000736_pt1 | contig 13059 bp, 9 predicted proteins | sample ETNvirnome_6_100_FD_35505 | JGI IMG/M metagenome (IMG submission 35505) | reverse complement strand
TACCTTAGGATAATATGGAAGTATCAGACGTACATGTAGGAAAACAAATGCACTGCAACTATTCAGTTGCAGGTGTTGCACCGATACCACCTCTTTGTTTTGGATTTGGTGCTGCTGCTGTTCCTGGCACAGGATTCTTTAATGGATCAGTGTTGGTAGGAAGTCCTCTGAATTTTCCTATTCCACAAATCCCCAACGCCACCTTGATGGTTGGTAGAGCAGCACCAATATCAAATCCTCTTGCAGCAGCCGCACCGTCTATTTTTAAGGTATCAAATTTAGGATCCCTTGTACCACCAACACCAATTGATGTGATGATTGGAGATCCTGCCAAGGGAATGGTTGGTATCACTGTCAACTCATTGATAATTAATATTGTCAATGCAAGTGTGATTAATATTGCAACTCCTCTCTTGAACGTAGCGGCATTGAAAAATCATATTGGTGTTCAAATTGATGCTGGAGCAGTTGTAGAAGCAGGTGCTCAGGCACAGGCAGGTGTTGAGGCAAGAGCAGGTATCAAAGTTGATTTGGGAGCTCGGGTTATCCATGGTTTCTTAATCGTTGATAAAACGTGTGCTGCCACAAAATTCATGGGCGATATTAGTGCATGTAGTGGTAAGAAAAACTTTGACATTAAACATCCCACCAAGGAGGGACATAGACTTAGATATGTTTGTACTGAATCTCCAACTGCTGACGTGTATGTCAGAGGTAAGTTAGAAAACTCAAGTGTAATTGAATTACCTGNCTATTGGAAAGGATTGGTAGATCCGGAATCAATCACTGTAAGTCTGACTCCAGNTGGATATCATCAGGAATTGTTTGTAGAGAGTATTCAATGGGGAAGTAGAGTCATTGTCAAGAACAATGCTGGAGGTTCAATCAAGTGTCACTATACAGTTCATGCTGAGAGAGCAGATTGTGAAAAGAATATTCCTGAATATGAGGGCTTGACAATTAAAGATTATCCAGGAGATAATAGTGAATGTAATATCAATGTATAATGAAAGTTCATGAAGTCTTTCCCACAGTAGTAGTACAAGATACTATTGATAATCATTATGAGTTTAAGACACAATATTTTGAAGAATTAAAATCTCAATGGTTTAATGGATATGAAAATGAAACTCCAGAAAACTCAGGTAGAGCGTCTTTACAATTAAATAATAATTATCATAGTCTTTTTAAATCTATTACCAAATCAACAAAAAAATATCTTGAACTTTTTGAGGTTCAACATGATAAACTAGATATTAATATCATAAAAGCATGGGTTGGATATCATAATAAAGATATCCCTCAATTAAGTCCTCATATTCATAACGGTGCAGACATTTCTTTTGCATATTATCTTTCAACAGACGAATCCTCTGATAAATTTTGTGTTCACAACACAAATAATCTAAATGAAGTTGGTGAATGTATGTTTGAAACTGGAAATGAGTTTAATCTCATTTCAAAGTTTAATAAGTATAATTGTCCTCAATATACTATCACTCCACATGAGGGGACGGTAGTAATTTTTCCAAGTAAATTAAAACATTCAACTTTAAAGAGGAATAATTTGGGTGATAGATATATTATTGCAGGAGATATTAAATTATGTTTGAAACCAAAGTACAACCGTTACCATCAAAATATGCCAAGTCCAGATGTGTGGCTCACTATTAAGGAGTAAGAGAAATGTTATCAACAGAATTAATTAATAGAACGAATGAGGATATTGAATTTAGGAAAGAAAATGTTAAACATTTACAGAATAGAATCGTAAAGTTGGATGGAATAGATAAAACTCTATATGATCAGGGTATTGTAAAAATAGAAACAGATTTATTTGAGGACATTGAAAATGTAAACAGAGGTTTTGCTGACGTTGCAAACGCTTATGATGATCGTATCGCAAGTGGATGCAGTACTGATATGTTCTGGAGATTGATTGGCAGAAATACTATTTCTTCTCCTAACTCGTATGCTATTGAATGTACTAAACTAAACTCTGGTGGATACAGTCTAACCACAAGTTCTATTAATGTTGGAACAGGAATGACATTAGGACTTGGAGCATCAGTTGGATATATCGGAGTTACAGGAATCGTCACTTACTATCCAGTAAATACTAATTATGAGGGCGATGATAACCCTGATGTTGTGGATGATGCATACTTTGGTTTTGATAGAAGAAACAGATACGGGATGAAGTATTATTCAGAACCATATGATAAGGATATTGGTGACACTGTTGTAGGAAAATTCATTGGTACTTGTAAAGCGGGTGCAACAACTGTTACTGTGATGCAACCAATTGGACTTGGACTCACATTTAGAGTAGGACAACTTGTTAGTGTTGCTAAAACCTCAGTGTTCCGTGACACTAGAGAGATTACTGGAATCACATCGGTGGCAGATTTTGATTTAAGAGCGATCCCTGGAATCGGGACAACTGCTGGAACTGTCAATCTCCTCACTTTAAATCTTAGTGTTATTGCTGATGCTAAAGCTCCAGAGGTGGATGGAAGTTTTGTTGAATTCACCCTCCTAGACGATCCTGATCAGTTTCAGGATCAGGGTAGAAGAGCATATGAAATTGAATTCACCAAAAACCCGTTTAGTCCGCAGACAATTAGTATTGCAACCACTGCGAATATTGGAGTTGGTGTATCAGTATTCCTCACTCAAACTGGGGAATTATCGAATGAACGAAGTTGGAATCCTAATTTAGAAGTGCTTGGCACACCAGAACCTAAAGTTAGTGCTGGACAAGAATTTTACAGGGTAGGTTTCGGACATGCTCCAACCGTTACGTCCTTCAGTGATGAATTAGCAGAAGAGGGTATGATACGATCAGTTACAAATCTATCAATGGGCATATACATGGATTTGAACGATTGTTCATCTGCTATTGAGAATGGAATTACGAGCTCACTGGGAATTTCCAGTACGAGGGAGACTGATTTTAATGGTGTTGAATCAGAAACTCAACTAAAAATAGACGCATCAAATGCTCTCAGAACTGAAAGAAATGATATCTCTATTCAAATCTTTGGCATTAGAAAAATTATTGGTGAGGAAAATAATAGAATTGACAAGTTGGAACAATTAGGCACCTATATTAGAAACACTACAATTCGCGATTTAGTAGAATGAAAATTTATCACGGCCGAACCACTAAAAAACTTATCACTCTTCCCCAAGAATGGGAGGAAGAGGTTGATCTATCCACAGTGTCAATTACTTTGGCACAGGTGGGTGCTAATCAGAATTTACATATCAAAAGGCGTCAAGGACTAGAAATTCATTTGGAAACCAATGGACTCCCAGTAGACTGCTACTATCAGGTTATTGGAGATCTGCTTGACAAGGACGAGTAAACACCCTATAATATGCAGGTAATCAAAAAAACCCAATGCAAGATCACGAAGACGACTTTCTTTCCCGCTGCGTCGTTGATCCAGTAACCCGTAAGTTTTATCTTTACTCTGAGAGTGGTGATGAACGTGTCGTAGATTGTGAAACTGTAGATCAGTTTATGTCAGTTCTTGAACTTGTCCGTGCTATTACCCCCGAAGATGTTCTTGCATATGCCAATCCACTCTGAGTCCCTTTATAAAGAAATCATGATCTGCAAAGAATATGAGGCCAGAAACCAGACAATCTATGGAAATGTTATTCGCAGCGAAATGGAATTTACCCAAAGCAGCGAAGAACTGCAATCTGACGGACAAGGAGATGAAGATCACCTTCAATGAATATTGCCGTCTCAATCCTCCTACATGGACATTTGAAAATGAGAGGTGGATGAACTAATTTTTGGGAGTGTGACACATACAGAACAACATTCGGGACAAAGAATTTATCTAAGAGATGCTATGGATGACGTAGCAGATACAGTAGAGTATATTTTAGAGTGAAAAGTGATTTTTATATTGAAAGAGTAGATAAAGATAGTTGTAAAAGACTGCTATATAATTATCACTACTTGAAGGATGAATCAAAAGATTTTAAATCTGGATACAATTACGGACTTTTTAGACACTCAGATTGGGACTGTCCTCTTAATATCGGTGGGTGTCTTGCCGTTTGTATTTTTACTGGGCTCCCTGTTCCTGAAGTCGCCAAAGGAGCATTTGGACTAGAACGTAATCAGCAGGAGGGATTGTTTGAACTCTCTAGATTATGTGTTGATCCAGAACTTCAAAGAGAAGAGTATAATATTACCTCTTGGTTTGTTAGTAGATGTGTAAAGAGGTTTCGTAAAGATGCGAATGTTCGCGCTATTCTTAGTTACGCTGACTCTGCTCACCATAGCGGAATCATTTACAGAGCTTGCAATTTTAAATACTATGGGTTAACAGACTTAAAGAAAGATTTCTACTATTCAGATGGAACAAAACATTCCCGTGGTTCTGTAAAAGGTGTTGATGGAGAATGGAGAGAAAGAAGTAGAAAACATCGATACCTAATGGTTTTTGATAAATTCTTAGATGTGCATTGGGATGAGCAGAAATGGATGTGATAAATAACTCATAATAGAAATATAGTGCGAAGAAGATGCCTCTCAGTCGCTTAGATAATTTCCTGAAGAATGCCCGTGGTAACATCTTATATGTAAATCCCAATGACTTGTATGCTACTGATAGTATTCAAAATCAAGGTAATTCTTTAGCCTGTCCTTTTAAAACAATCCAAAGAGCACTGCTTGAGGCAGCCAGATTTTCTTATCAGAGTGGGTTAGACAACGATAGATTCAATAAAACAACAATCATGCTCTACCCTGGAGAGCACGTTGTTGACAACCGTCCTGGATGGATTCCTGATGGTGAAAATAATTATAGGTTGCGAGACGGAACAACATCATCGGACTTTGAATCACTATCTCTGACGAGCAACTTCGATTTATCTAGCGATAGTAACGTTTTATATAAACTGAATAGTGTTTATGGTGGTGCCATTGTTCCAAGAGGAACCTCTATCGTTGGATATGATCTTCGTAAGACTAAAGTTCGTCCAAAGTATGTTCCTAACCCAGAGAATGATAATATTGGGAGATCTGCTCTCTTCAGAGTAACTGGTGGATGTTACTTCTGGCAGTTCTCCATGTTTGATGGAGATCCAAACGGAACAGTATATAAGGATTATACAACTGGTATCTTTGTTCCTAACTTCTCTCACCACAAACTGACATGCTTCGAGTATGCTGATGGTGTTAATAAAGTAAAAATTGATGATTCATTCATCAGCAACTTTGATGCTGATAGAACTGATCTTGAGATGTATTATGAAAAGGTTGGTTTAGTATATGGGCCTTCTTCTGGTAGAGAGATCCAACCAGATTATCCTTCTTCTGGACTTGATATTCAACCTAAGATTGATGAATATCGTATTGTAGGCCCTACTTCTGGATCTGTTGGAATCACTAGCATCAAAGCAGGTGATGGTGCAACATCGTCTACAACTATCACAGTTACACTTGAATCAGGAGTCACTGGATTAGATGTTGACACTGGAATTCAAATTGATGGAATTACTGCCACTGGATATGATGGACAGTTTGTTGTTAGTGATGTTTTAGAAACCAGCAGCACAGGAACAACTAAATTCTCTTACATTGTTTCAAACTCTCCACTCAATCCTCTTCCATCTGTTACTGGATCTGAGGTAAAACTGAATGTAGATACGGTAACATCTGCATCTCCCTATATCTTCAATATCTCTCTGAGATCCGTATTTGGTATGTGCGGACTTCTTGCAAATGGTAATAATGCAACGGGATTTAGATCCATGGTTGTTGCACAGTTTACTGGTATTGGACTGCAGAAAGATGCAAACGCATTTGTCAAGTATGACCCATCGAGTGGCGAATATAAGGACGCCACATTCACAGGAAACGAAAATATTAACACCGACTCTAGAGCGGTTTATAAACCATCATATGTAAACTTCCACATCAAGTGTGAGAATGACGCTATTCTTCAACTTGTATCGATCTTTGCTATCGGTTATGCTGAGCACTTTGTTGCTGATACTGGTGGTGATCAGTCTCTAACCAACTCTAACTCTAACTTTGGTGTAAAGGCACTGATTACGAAGGGGTTTAAGAGAACTGCATTTACAAGAGATGATGTTGGATATATTACAAACATCATTCCACCTAGAGTTAACGAGAATACTGATGTTGCCATTGAATTTATAGCACTTGATGTTTATCAAACTGCTGCTGGCATTGCATCAACTAGTCGTCTATATCTTTATAATGAAACAAACGTTGACATTAAACCCAACAATGTAATTGAAGGTTATAGAGTAGGTGCAAAAGAGAATGATAAGTTAAAAGTTCTTATCTCTGGTACTGAGCATTCTGCAAGAATTGTGATGCCAGACACTGAGTTGTCATCGACTCAGAGCACATCTAAAAGGGAATTTAGTGTTGGAAGATCTGCTGGAATCAATAGCATTTCTTCAAATACATTCACTCTCACCGAAGATCACTCTATTCTGCAAGGAGAAAGTGTACGTGTNATTGCTGAAAATGGGCATCTTCCAGATGGATTAACTGATAATGTACTTTATTATGCCATCACCGATGGAGTTAGTGCTGATGAAATTAAAGTTGCAAAGACACAAAACGATGCGGCAAATGATTCTTCTGTCGTCATCAATAATAAAGGTGGTATCCTTAAAATCGAATCTAGAGTATCTGATAAGAACTCTGGAGACCTTGGACACCCAATTCAATTTGATACTGCTGCCTCGCAATGGTATGTAACTGTTGGAACAGCGGCAACTGATAATGGCATCTATCCAACTCTTGTAGGTTTGGGAACGACTGCTCTTGGTGCTGCAACTCCTAGAACGTTCATCACTCGTAAACCAGACACCAGAACAATTTCGGATACGATCTATCGTCTCCGTTATGTTATTCCTGCTGGTTCTGGAATCAGTTCAGCACGTCCACCGCAAGATGGATATATCATTCAAGACTCTAGTTCTACAACTGGTGGAACTGACACTGAGATTGCAAAATACTTTAGTCCAACCTCTGCATCTCTGAGCAACGTAAATGAACTTAGAAACTTTAAGTTCATTGCTCATGCACATTGGAGCAGTAACACTGCTAATGTTTTAGCAGAACTTCCTCACAAATTAAAAGTTGGTGCTGAAGTTGAGATTAGCAGTGTAACAAGTTCCAATAACCCTGCTGGTGTCGGTAATTCTGGATTTAATGGGGTATTCGCTGTTACGGGTATCACAAGTGCTAGAGAATTTACTGTAAGTATCCCTTCTACTGTTGGCCCTGGTACATTTAGCAATAACACTGCCTCTAGAACAACCAGTTTACCATCTTTCTCTGAGAAAAAGTATCAGAATACATTCCAACTTTATAGATCTCAAGAAGTTCAAAGGTATGAAGCTGGAGCACAGGATGGTATCTATCACTTAATTGTTACCAACAGTGGAAACTCTCCCTCTGTTGCACCATTCTCAACTGAGAGATATGCTCAGTCAATTCAGTATCTCTATCCACAAACAAATAGAGATAATCCTACAGATGATCCAGTTGCAACAAAATCTTATGCAATTGCTCAACCAATCGGTGAAGTTGTTGTAAATGATCCACAATCCTCTATCACTAGAGAAACTTACGATAAGTTTATTGATGATAAAAATGTTGGTTTTGGAATCACATTCATTCAATCCAACTCCGCAGGAACTGCACATACTATCTTCTCTGATATTGATCACGGACTTAGCAGAGTTGTTACTGTAAGTATTGCAAGCAGTGGAACTGGATATGGTAGTGGAAGTGTTGGTTACTTCTACAATGCTAAGTTAGTATCTGCTGGTGCTGCTACCACACAGGGTATTAATGCAAGTGCAAGAATCCAAGTTAACTCCTCTGGTAATCTTGTAAGTGTAAGAATTATGGATGGAGGAACCAACTACACTGTTGGTGATTCTCTGCAAATTGTTGGTGTTACTACAAGCGCACCTCACGTAACAGGTATTGTTACTGTAACTGGAATTTACAACAACGTCGGTGACATTCTTGATCTTAGAGGTGTTGTTCCTAATTCAAATAGCACGTTTAACACACTCTATAAGATTACTGAAGTCTCTGCTTCACAGGAGGTTAAAGTTTCTTCTGCGGGAACTATAGGTGCTGCAGGTGCAGGAGTTGGACTTACTGACACTGCTGCTGCAACAGCAGTTCTGACTGGAGAAGCATTAGATGTAACGGCATTTACATATAATTCCACCACGGGAATTGGTATTGTCACCACTGCTCAAAGACATGGATTACTTGTAAACAATCAGATTAAGTTAGGTGGGGCAGAAAATCCTCTCTATAGAAATGATTTCGTCATTAAGAAGATCAATTCTCAGAATTCTTTCAATATTAATGTTGGAACTGGAACCACTGATCCTGCAACTTCTGGAACCATCACTGCTTATATATTTGGTGCTCGCGCAAACGCAGGCACTATCAATGATCAGGATGAAAACTTTGGTGGAAGACAGTCTTTTGAATATGCTGGTATTACAACCACTATTTCTTCTACTATCGCCAATGCAACTACCGAAACAATCAACATCAGAGATCTTGATACTTTAGATCTTAAGATTGGTGACTTCTTGAACATTGATAAAGAACTCTTTAGAATCAAATCCCCAGTTTCTGGAAGCAGTGCAATCACCGTCTTCAGAGGAGTTCTTGGAACTCAAGCAAAAGCACATGATGATGAATCTGTCGTCAGAAAAGTTGCATGTCATCCTATCGAATTTAGAAGAAATTCTATCATTCGCGCATCTGGACATACATTTGAATATCTTGGATTTGGCCCTGGTAACTATTCTACTGCACTCCCACAGAGACAAGACAGAACTTTATCTGCACAGGAAGAGTTACTTTCGCAGTCCAGCAAGCAGGACGGTGGAATTAACGTCTACACTGGAATGAATGATCAAGGTGACTTCTATGTTGGTAATAAGAAGGTAAGTTCTGCTACTGGACAGGAAGAAGTATTTGATACTCCAATTCCATCGGTAACTGGTGAGGACATCCGAACTGGACGAGCAAGTGGACTTAACATCGGATTCGATGTTCTTACTCCTCTGGAAGCATCGATTAGTCGCTCACTTAGAGTCGAGGGTGGCCCCGATTCTAATATCATCTCTGAGTTTGATGGCCCAGTTGTCTTTAACAATAAAATCACATCAACCTCCAACAAAGGTATTGAGGCAGCGTCACTCTTCTTACAAGGCGATCAAGGTGACATCACAGTTTCTAGAAAGGTAACTGCTGGAATCTCGACTCCATCTCTCGCAGGTAATGCTGGGGACATCATCTTCAATGCAAATCCAACCAGTGGTGGATACCTTGGATGGATCTACACTGGCAATAATAGCTGGTATCAGTTTGGTGCAATCAGCAACAATCAATCAACTCAGGTTGGCATCTTTGCTCAGGTTGGTATTGCAACAACAACTCCTGGACTTAATACTTTCCAGGTTGGTGCTGGTGCATCTATGGTTTCTGTTGATGGAACTGGTGTTGGTATTGGAACCACAGCAAATAACTTCAAGTTACATGCTATTGGTGATGCTAGAATCACAGGAACATTAGATGTTGGTTCTGCTACTTCTCTTAGAGGTAACGTCCAAGTTAGTGGAGTTGTTACTGCAACTTCATTTGTTGGTGACGGTTCTGGACTTCTTAATCTTGATAATGACACTCTGTTCACTCCTACAGGAGTTGGATTTGGAACGGGCATCTTCCCAACTAATAATCTTCGCGTTGGTATTGGAACAACTATTCCTCACTTCGCACTTGATCTTGGGACCACAGGAACTGGAACCACTGATGTCAAGGTAAGAAACAATGCAATCATTGATGGTTCTCTATCTGTTGCTCATGTCAATGTAAGTGGTGCTCTAACTGCAACAACTTATACACTTGAAAGCACCAGTAGCAATATCACCGCTGGTATTATTACAGCATCAAATATTACTGTTGGAACAGCACTGTCTACCTTGAATGGTAATGTAGGATTTGGAACTAATAATCCTAGAGGAAAACTTGACGTAGAAGGAGCATCTAAGTTTAAGACTTACTCTGAGTATGTTGAGACACTTGACATCACATCTGGTGTTGTTAACATTGATCTTTCTATCGCACAATCCTTTGAATTGACTGTTGATGCTGCGGTTACTAACTTCAAGTTATTCAACCCACCATCTGGTGCCACCGCATTTACAGTGAAGATTACTCAAGATTCTACTGGATACTCTGTTGGAATTGCAACATTCAAAAACAGTCTAGATAATGATATAGATGTCAAGTTTGGCGGTGGAGTCGTTCCAATTGTCACCACAACAGCAGGCGCGACAGACATTTATTCATTCATGACATTCGACAGTGGTTCAACACTGTTTGGTGTAGTAGGAGGACAGAACTTTACATGATAGGGTTTAAGGCAGTAAGAGGAACGCCAACGCCATTAGATCTTAATGGCCCAACTCTTTCATTCTCGCAGAATGTAGGATCAGTCACAACATGCGGAATAGCAACCTTCATTGGAATCGCAACAGCAACATTTGCTTCTGGTTCTGATGTTGCTAATCCTGCAGTTGGATTTGGAACAATTGTATATCAATGGTATAAAAACAACGAAGCAGTTTCAGACGCTAGTGGAGTATCTGGAACTGCATCAACAACACTTACGATTACATCACCAACTGATGGCGATCTTTATTATGTCGAAGCAAGGTTTGAACCAGGAATAGTCATTCTTCCTGGAATTGGAACAACAGGAACATCTGGCAGTGGAATTTCATCGACTGGAAAAGCAAATAACGAACCACTTAAGAGCATAGCTGGGGTTGGAAGGCCTGAAGACATTTCATTATTAACTCAACCCAGTGATGTTACAACTATTACAGATGATCCTGGAACACTCACTGTTGTTGTAGGCCCAACCAATTACGTATTCGGATATCGGTGGAGTCTGAACGGAGAGGAAGTTACAGACGGAGATGTTGTTGATACAAATACAGGAACTGCTAGAACGACAACTGTTTCTGGTGCAACAACACCAACTTTAACACTTACTTCAACAGAAGTTGGTATTCAAANTGTTTCTTGTAGCGTTTCTTCTGTCAACGCATGTAATTCTCCAGTATCATCCAATAATGCAGAACTGGATGTTGTTTCTCCTGATGATGTTACCAGAGCAGTTCTTAAGTATGAAGTTGTCAGAGAGGATGATGATACTTTGTATGAGACAGGAACTCAAAACGTTGTTGATAGTGATCTTACATTTACATCTACACCATCTAATCCATCTCAATTCTACATATTCTACTCGCCAGAAAAGGATGTTCCCGTTAATATCACACTTAAAGCAGGTGCAGGTGCTGCATTTGGATCAAATCTTGGTGGCGAGGGTGGAGTTTCCACGTTTGAATACACTCTTCAGAGAAACACTGAGTATGTCATTAAGTTAAATCCAACTCAAGAACCATTTGGTGGAAAAGGTGGTGGAGGAGGTGGTGCCTTCTTCTATGAAAAAGCNGTTCTTCTTGCCGCATGTGGNGGCGGTGGTGGTGCTTCCTCTGGTGATGNTGGTGGTGATGGTGGTGGACTTGGAATTGCAGGACAATCGGGATCTGGTAGAAATAGTGGATCTGGTGGAGCATTAGTGACAAATGGAACATTACCAACAGTAGGAAATGCACCATCAGGAACAACTGGTGGAAGAACTGCTGCATGTACTCCAGGAGATTACTTTAAGAATTTGGGTATTCCGCCATGTGCAGACACTGANTCAAACACTTCTTATAGAATATCTGATGGAACCACAGTTGCTGGAACTGCANTTACAATCGCTCGCGGATTTAAAGCAGGTGGAACTCCATATAGAAACAATGGTGGAGATAGCACTATTCAAGATGGAAACATCTTTGTTGGTGGTGGAGGATCTGGTGCTGTAGGTGGAGACGCTACATCATCATCTGATTCTTCTGGTGGTGGTGCAAGTGGATACACTAATGGTGCAGTAACAATCGATACAGCAACTCTGGGTGGAAATACTGCAACTGAAGCATCTGTTACTATCTCTGCTGCTGTATAAATAATAAAAAATAACTTGGGGGAGAGTGAACCCAAATGGGCATTGCAAAGAATTTTGTTGTAAAGAACGGTTTAGAGGTTAATACTAACCTAATTCTTGCCGACGCAGATAGTGGTAAAGTAGGTATTGCCAGCACAGATCCAAGAACTACCCTGGACGTTCGTGGTGGGATCGCCTGCACAGATTTGAACGTCAGTGGTGTTGCAACCATTGCATCATTTAATGCAGTTACTGGCATTATCACGAATGCACATTTTGGGAATGTCAAGATTGCAGGTATTACCACTCTTGGTGTACTTTNGCCTTCAGATGTACGTGCAGTCAATATAAACGCATCTGGTGTTGGTACTTTTGCTGTTGGTGTTGTCTCCTCATTAACTGGTGACAATTTAAATTTTGGNGATGTTAATAGTGGTGTTGGTAGTATTGCAGGAATCCTCTTTAAAGGAGGGATAATGACATCGACTGCTCTAGGAGCAGGAATTGTCACATATTTTGGTGATGGTGGTAATTTATCCAACTTGCCAGGTGCATCTCCTGGAGGATCTAATTTTCAAGTTCAATTTAACGCTTTATCTGGTGGTGTTGGTGTATTCTCTGGACACAGTGGACTTACATACAACTATCAAACATTAGGAGCAACCAGTCTTAATGTTTCTACTGGTGCTACCTTTGGTACTGTTAATGTTGGAACAGGAATTACATTAAACAATACTGGAATTAATGTAACTGGTATTGCAACTGTCAACGGTTTTGAAGTTACTGGTGGTAGTTCCATTGGTGTTGACGTTGTAACCAGAAACTTAAAAGCAACTGGTGTATCTACTTTCGTTGGAATATCTACCTTTGAAAGTGACGTTTATGTTGCTGGTGACTTAAATGTTGTTGGTGATATTGTATATGATGAAGTAACTGGTAGAAACATTTA
>JGI25134J35505_10000735_pt1 | contig 13064 bp, 19 predicted proteins | sample ETNvirnome_6_100_FD_35505 | JGI IMG/M metagenome (IMG submission 35505) | reverse complement strand
ATGGGTTTTGACTACAGAATCAAGCCAGATGCCTTCGCAGCAAGCTGCATCGCAGATAAACACTCTAAGTAAATTTAATCCCGGTCAATTATTACAACTAATTGACACCAGAAGTGTATTAACCAATCGTAATGTTTATTTATTACTAGGGATGTCCACCGACGACGAAGATCGCCAGTACTGGAGGTATAAGAGGTATAAAGTATATTCATATCTTTCTAAGAAGATAGAATATATTCCCATAGATTGGTTCGAACCATATGTTAAATTTGGGTAAATTATATTATGTTTAAACCCGGAGAACTACTCAGGCTAGCCGGTGGTTGTCCGGGTTTAAACAACAGCGACAAATACGACATGTTAAACATTATTTAGAGTTACTTTTTCCTTGACAAACATTTCTACATGTGAGATAATTATAGTATGAAGAGTATAGATTTGTCTAAGAAGAAACAGCGTTATATCAATATAGCAAAAGAAGTTGCTGCATCAAGTGAATATCCTAGTTTTAAGCACGGAGCTGTATTGGTTAATGGCAACGCTGTAATTAATACATCATGTAATAAGTATGGATATAATCGTTTTGCAGCACGATTTCGTAGACGCGACGAAGGCCTTCCAACAGTACACGCTGAATTAGGTTCTATCCTGAACATGGATCGATCTAAGACTGATGGTGCTATAGTATATGTTGTGCGTATTAACAAACAGGGTGACACTCTCATGAGTCGTCCTTGTAATATGTGTGCTGCAGCCATGAAACATTGTGGTATTAAAAAGGTTATATATTCAACCAATGAGGGGTTCAATATTGAATCACTTTAAGGTGGGTGATATTGTATGTTGTGCAGATGAAAGACATTTTGGTTTAATTCTTGATATCGTGGGCGAAGTGCGCGGAGGCGGGCCACGCGCGCACGCCAATATTTATTCTACGATTATAACACAAAACGAACAAAGAAAATATTAAGATTTGCAATAGGAGCAAAAGTAAAATATGAGTCGAAAAGCAAAACATAGTAAATCACGCAGACGCCGTAAGCTTGGAAGTATGAAACGCCGAAAGCGCCGTCTTGCCAAGAAGAAAAATAACCAGTAATAATGGAATCGTATCCATCTTATAAATCTGAACCACGCGGTACTGTAAAAGATCATAGAACCGGTGTGACACTACCTTATAAAGATGTACTAGACGGAAAAGGCTTGGAAAGGTTTCTAATTGATTAAGATTGGTGATTTGGTATGCATCCGGAATAATTATGGTGAACCTGTACTGAAAAAATGGGGTGTTGTTATCGGTGCTAAATATGTGACCAGCCGACAAATATTGTATGCAATACAAGATTGTGTATTATGAAAAAAGAGTTTTTAGATGAAACGAATATTATTAGTTGATGCCTTAAACCAGTTTTTTAGATCATATATTGTTAACCCAACATTGACACCGGGTGGAGAACCAGTCGGTGGGTGTTATGGGTTTCTTAAAATAATGCAGAAACTGATTAGAGAAACTAATCCTGACCAAGTAATTATTTGCTGGGATGGACCGGGGGGTTCGGCCAGAAGAAAGGCACAAAATAAAGGCTATAAAGAAGGACGGAAACCGATTCGTCTTAACCGGTCGATTAAGATTCTCAATGAAGAACAAGATTATACAAATAAAGTCTGGCAGCAAACTCGATTAGTGGAATATCTTAACTGCTACCCATTTATTCAGTTTATGTTTGATGGGGTCGAAGCAGATGATGTTATTGCGTATCTTAAAAAGACACTTACAAATGATGTTAAAATAATTGTATCCAGTGATAAAGATTTTTATCAATTATTAGATAATAAGACCGTAGTACTACGCCCAACACAACACGAAATCTTGAACAAGCTTGATATTGTTGAAAAGTTTGATATTCATCCAAATAACTTCGCCTTAGCTAGAGCAATTGCTGGCGATAAATCAGATAATTTACCCGGCATACCCGGCGCAGGCTTAAAAACTATTGCAAAGCGTTTTCCATTTTTGCGAGAAGAAAAAAGAGCTACGATAGACGATCTTTTACAAGCTATAGAGAATGATGAAAAAACATATAAGTTTTATGATCGTATTGTAGAACAAAAAGATTTGATTATAGGTAATTTTAAACTTATGCAGTTAGAAATTCCAAATATTTCTTTGCTTAATCAAGAACGTATAGACTATGTATTAGATAACGCTGAATTTGAATTAAATAAAACTGAGTTACGAAAACTTATGATCGAAGATGGTATTATAGCTACAGATTGGACCACGATAGAACAAGTTTCGAAGAGGATTGTACACGAAAATGTCTGATGAAAAAGATACCAAATATAAGAATCTAGCTGACGAATATTTTGAAGACGATATGACACAAGAACTAAACGAGTTACGTCCATTGCAGCGTTCTCTTATGTTGTGTTACGAACCGAAAACCGGTCGCGAATATGCGGTAATTACCAACCACGAAACCGGCGAGACTATTAATGTTCNCTGGCCCTATTTGCGTGATACAGTATTCGAATGGAATAACCGGCTAGTAAAAGCTGAAGCAGAAGTGTTGGACGAGCAAGAAAACTCAAATTAATTTAACTTTTTTATATTGCTAGAGTATAATTATATGCATGAGCAATATAACAAAAGAAGGTCTGCAAAAGTGGAATAATTACCTCAACGAATCTGGTTTGTCGAGAGTCTGGCGTCATGTAAAAGATCACGATACGGCTTTTATTAGCGCGGAACGCAATGATCCAAATGACAAAAGCACATGTATCGGCCGCCCATCGCCGCAGATGAATAACAAACGGCGTCAAAGAGATTTAAAGGCTGCGTTATTGGCACGTCAATATGGCGTCACGGCAGTTTCTGGGAACTATGTAGAAAACTTTGGCACCCCGCAAGCTGTAGAAGTTGCAGAGAATTCGTTCTTTGTTGTTAATATAAACGATGATGAAATGTTCCTCTCAGAAATAGAAAAGCTGGGAGAGTATTTCTGCCAAGACTCAGTGTTGCTTGTACCTCACGGTCTAAACGGTTATTTACTTGGTACTAGTAACGCAACATTCCCGGGCTACGGTGCAAAGATTGATGTAGGCCGTCCGGTCTTCGGTGAAGATGGCGAGTTCCTAACGAGAGTAAATAACAGACCGCTAGTTTTTAAAGAGATTTTACACGTGTATGAAAGCCTATCAAGGCTGGAAAGAATGGCAGTCAAAGCCATTGATAGCAAATTAAAGCTATAAAAACAGTATTCTAACGAATTAAACAACTAGTTACTAACTCATAAATAAAAAAGAACAACAAGAACAAAAAAGTGCTTGACTTTTCTACCAGATTTGGTATAATGGTATAGCAAGTTAGGGAACGCACCTAACAATATATGAACCAAGATGGCAGATATATGGACCCCGGGGGTTTAATTAGCCCCCTCTGCCTGCGACACATTCAGAGCGCACAAGTTCGAATCTTGACTTGGTTCCCCCGATCTTTTACAATTGAATATAACGGCAGTATGGTGTCGTTTAAAAGGAAACCTAGGGGCAATCCTAGGGAAGCGAGCAGATGTTACTACGCTCGCCTGCGCTACGCGTGGCCACCTATACAAGCTGTAGATAGCCCGAGCCACGGGCGATTCATTAAAAGTGGATCTATTTCTGGAGTTAGGCGCTCGCTCCCGGCAGGGGGTACGCCTTTGGCTGACTGTGAGAGGTTGCTTGACGTGGGGACACGTCTCGGAGCGCGATCCAACTAGCGAGAGAAGGAATTCTAAACAGTAGTTTATTAGTGAGAAGATTTGGTAATCTAAACGCGGTAAGCATGACAATAGGGAAACGTGATGGAATGTCCGTTTAACTAGAAGACAGGGTAAAGTTCCGCCAAGGACGAAAGCCACGGTATGTGTAGTATTTTGGAACCCAAAAGGTTCCGAAGCGACAGGCAAGGCACATGCTGCAGTGACTACAATATAGAGTAAATGGCAACTCAATAACCTTGAAAGTTATAGATTGTGGGTTCAAATCCCACTATTGTATCAGGAATGATAAAGGAAAGACCTTGCCGATTCTACTGGAAAATGACCTAATCCCACCCCCTTCGGGAAGGTGGGCTGCGGAGGCTCCCAAGGCTGTAAGTAGTTGGTGGAAAGTTGAAGACTCTGGGCTGTACAACCTAGAACAGATACGGAACGCCGAGAAAGGTAGAATGACGAGAGATAAGCTACTCTCTAAAAAAGGCGGTCAGGCTGCATTACCCGAGAGATTGGGTGGATAAAGCACCAACCAAGCGTGGGAGCGTGAGGGTACGGTGACAAAAGGTGTGGCTACTAGCGCTGTAATCTCAGGCGTCCAATTTTTTACAACAACAACTATGTACTATTATGCGAAGCGAATTACACATCTTGATGCGGCCTTGGAGCAATCCTGTGGCAATGCACGTGTTGATTCATCGCGGCAAGTCCGATAAAGAAGTTGTCGGTATTTGTATGAGATTCGCCAAGGGTAAGGCTAATCCGTCGACTCTTTTAGAAGAGATTTGGAATATTAAAAACGAAAGCCCTTCGTGGTTTTAAACACTGGCACGTATACAAACTGGTTAAGTAGCTGTTCTGATAAAGCAGTGCCTCACGGCGTGTGGGTTCGAATCCCTCCGTGCCAACCAACAAAATGAACAAACAAGAAAAGTGGGACAATCGATTTCTAAGGCTATGTAACAACATTGCCGAGTGGAGTGAAGACGCCAGCATGCAAGTTGGCTGTATTATTGTCGGAGCGAGTAATGAAATCCGCACGACAGGCTACAACGGTTTTCCACGTGGGATTGAAAACAAACCAGAAAGGCATAAAAGACCAGAAAAGTATATGTGGTTTGAACNTGCAGAGAGAAACGCAATATATAACGCAGCCCGAATGGGCATATCGTTGAATAATACAACCGCATACGTATCGTGGTTTCCATGTACAGATTGCGCAAGAGCGNTTGTACAATCAGGAATCAAACGCATCGTATGTAAAGAGCCAGACTGGAATTTTGATCGGTTCGATTTTAAAACAAGCCGACAAATATTTATTGAAGCTGGCGTGGAAATAACATTTAAATAGTACTAGTTATAGGTACGTCACAGGGAGAACTAACATGACATTCAGACATTCACATTTAGATAGTTTCCCGTCCTTCTGGCTCTCGCCAGTAGGTTAATACACGCCTGTGCCCCGCACAGGGGCAACATCAATAAAAGATAGTTGTAATAAAAGCGGGGAAAAGAGCCCCATGCTCTGGGATAGCTAGCTGGTCTCCAAAACCGGCTGTGCAAGGTTCGATACCTTGATGGGGTGCCATCTGTGCGTAGGCTAGTCTGGTATGAGTCACTCGGTTTGGAGCCGAGGTCACGCAGGTTCGAATCCTGCCGCACAGACCAAGGAAGGTACCGCTAGAGTGGCTGGCAACACGGTTTGAACCCGTGGGGGGCGCAACACGCTTGGGGTTCGAACCCTCTACCTTCCTCCATTTATGGTGTCTCTGGTGTAATTTGGTAGCATCCAAAACTGTGACTTTTGCGGATCGGGTTCGAATCCCGAGAGACACACCAAACGAGGCCGATCGTAAAAAGGCGATCAGGCCGAAAAATGCGGCCCCAATTTTTGGCCAAAACGGGTTTTTAATAGAGTAAAATGAAAGATCCATATTCCATAAGCAGCGCCGAAAAGGCAGCTTTCGTTAAAACGTTGGCTAAACTGTATAAAGTATACACGACAGATTNGGCGCGTTTAACCGATACAGATTTAGATGTAGTTCTTACTGCAGAATATGAGCAAGGCTATGTCGGTCAAAATACTTTACGTCGAATGATGCGTAAACTGATAGAGCGCGAACATCTGAAAAGATACAAAATGGAAGAAAAAGACTNTATCCTCAGAATTCCGCTAACATACGAAGANTTGACAGATTTGAAAACCCGGGTTGACGATGTATTTGACGTTGCGCCCTATGTGAAAAAGTTGATAGACGAAAATGAATAACAAGACAAACTATACAGTAATACCTTTGAAAGACGGTGTTCCAATCAAGATTTGGACTGGCCGTGACACCAAGATTCAGACAGAACCCGNAGCNATGCGTCAGCTTTANAATATGGCNAAACTGCCATTTATTTACAAGTGGCTAGCCGTAATGCCAGACGTGCATGTTGGTCAGGGTGCATGCATCGGTTCGGTTATTCCAACAAAAGGTGCAGTAATGCCAGCAGCAGTCGGTGTCGACATCGGTTGTGGAATGCGAGCGGTACGTACCGACATTATGAAGGATGAATTGCCTGAAAACCTGAAGCCAATGCGGCTAGCAATTGAAAAGGCTGTGCCTCATGGTCGTTCTCACCATGGTGGAAGCCGTGATAAGGGCGCGTGGGGAAATGTTCCAACGCGTGTCAACAACATGTGGAACGCGCATCTTGAGACGGAATTCAGAGAGATCTGCAAGAAGCACAAGTATATTGCTGATTCAAACAATCTGCGTCACTTGGGCACATTGGGCTCAGGTAACCACTTTATTGAAGTATGTTTCGACACAGAAGATCGCGTTTGGATTATGCTTCACTCTGGTTCTCGTGGCGTTGGCGGCAGAATCGGCGGATTCTTCTTGAAGAANGCAAAGAAAGAAGCAAAGAAGATGTTTATTGACCGCTTTGTTGCGGACAAGAATCTGAGCTATCTTGTAGAAGGTACGGAAATCTTTGATGATTTCTTGCAATGCTGCGGATGGGCACAAAGATTTGCTTTTATTAACCGTCAAATTATGATGGAAAATACAATCAAAGCAATGGGAGCCGTTTTACACAAAGATCTTTTTACCAATGCACGGAAGCCAGAAGTGTCGGTTGACTGTCATCACAACTACGTGGAGAAGGAAAACCATTACGGTGAAAATGTGTGGGTAACGCGAAAAGGCGCGGTTAGAGTCCGAGAGGGCGAATTGGGAATTATTCCCGGCTCCATGGGTTCTCGTTCATACATCGTTGAAGGCAAAGGCGTACCAGAGTCGTTTTATAGCTGCTCTCACGGCGCTGGTCGTTTGATGTCGAGAACAAAGGCCAAGGAAAAGTTTGATCTTCAGGATCACCTAGAAGCCATGGAAGGTGTTGAATGCCGTTTGGAGGAAGACACAATTGATGAAACTCCAATGGCTTATAAGAATATTGACGACGTGATGGAGGCACAGTCGGATTTGGTAGAAATTAAGCATACCTTGAAGCAAGTAATTTGTGTGAAGGGTTAAAATGAGAAGAATTACATTAACAAGACATTCAAAACCTTGGACAGAACATTACCAATATGATGTTGAAAGAATTTGTAAAGCTTTCGCACAAAGAGATATGCATTGTTCGGAGCAACAAGCCTATGACATGTGGTCAGAATATTCAGATACATATGCTGCAGGCTGGTTGTTTTTGCCAGATTCGAATGCTGACATTGTAGAATTTTTATTTGGATATTACAAGGTTTTGGAGGATTAAAAAGAACTTAACTTTTACGTCAGGTTTGGTATAATAGTAGTATGAAGATTGTATGTATCAGTGATGTTCACACGTATGTGGACAGACTTGAAATTGAAGAATGTGATATGCTTTTGTGTGCTGGAGATATTTCGTATCGAGGAAAACTTGACGAAGTTAAGGCTTTTCTAGACTGGTTTGAAATACAACCTGCTAAACATAAGGTTTTTATTGCAGGAAATCACGATTTCTTGTTTGAAAATGACCCCGAAGTTGCCCGGGCACTACTTAAATCATATCCGGATGTTATCTATCTAGAAAATTCTAGTGTAGAAATCGAAGGAATTAAGATTTGGGGATCGCCTTGGACGCCTTGGTTTCATAGCTGGGCGTTTAATGCATATCCCGAGAAACTACGGTCGATTTGGAGTCAAATTCCAGATGATGCAGATATCGTGATTACGCACGGTCCACCACGTGGGATTTTGGATAAAGTAGCCTACGGTAACGAAGAAGTTGGTTGCCCATGGCTGCTAAAAAACCTTCAGCGAATTAAACCCAAACTACACGTGTTTGGCCATATTCATGAGGGTTACGGACAAAAACAAGAAGGCAAGACGCTATATGTTAATGCTGCAAATTGTACGCTGGCATATGGTCGGAAACCACTCAATCCGGTAATTTCGGTTGAGTATGAAAAGGAGAATAACACGCCAGCGTAGCCCAACGGCAGAGGCACAGCACTTAGAATGCTGACAGGTGTGGGTTCGACTCCCACCGCTGGTACTGATTAATATATGAATTTTAAGCGACGTAAATATACAAAAGAACAATTTATTAATGCAGTTCGAATTAGTTTTTCCGTTGCGCAAGTATTGCGTAAAATAGGATTAAAAATAACGGGTGCAAATTATAAAACTGTGTATATGACTGCTAAACAATTAGGTTTAAGTTTAGAGCATTTTACTGGCCAAGGCCATTTAGCCGGGAAGACTCATAATTGGGGTAAAAAACGCCCACTTAAAGAAGTTTTAGTATAAAACAGTACATATACTAGTTCTTCTAGTTTAAAGCGTAGGCTTATTAAAGAACAACTATTGGTTTATCAATGTAAATTTTGTTCAATATCAGAATGGCGAGGTCAAAAACTTAGTTTACAATTAGATCATATTAATGGCGTTAATGATGACCATAGATTGGAAAACTTAAGACTTTTGTGTCCTAATTGTCATTCGCAAACCGATACGTTTGCCGGTAAAAACAAATAAATTATAACACCATGCGGGTGTATCCGAATTGGTAGCAGGAGGGAGACTCAAAATCTTTTGGCTTTATTTATGCCCATGCAGGTTCGAATCCTGTCACCCGTACTTATAAAATATGAAGAATAAGGTAACAATAGAAACTAGCTTAAATCGATTGCAAGACAAAATATACGTTGTATTTGAATTAGATCGTATGTTGGTAGCAGCAACTAGCCTTGAAAAACAATTAGCCGATACGTGGGGAGAACACCTCACGGCTGAACAAGAAAAGAAGCAAAGACAGCTAGCTATTTATGCTGAAAATTCTAGAAAGCGGAGAGAAAAAAAAGAGGAAGAAAGAAAAAGAAAAGCGGAAGCTGCCAAATATGGATTAACAATTTGCGAAGAAGGCGGGCAATTAAGTCTGGCCGATGATTCAGTTGGGCGTTTATCGCTAGTAAACTCAGAGGGTTGACCGAGTGGAAAGGTGCCGGTTTGCTAAACCGAGTCGGTGGAAACGCCTCAAGGGTTCGATCCCCTTACCCTCTGCCACTTTAACTAAGGAGAACTGCATTATGAAGCTGCAATGGTCCGAAGATTTGGATGAAATTGAAGTGGAGTGTGAAACTAGCTACTTCGCTTGATATTGATGGAACTCCTGTAGACTTAACAGACCCAGGTGTCCAAGCAGATCAAGAGGCGGGTTACTCGCATGGATGGAGGACAGCGATGAAGCAAATCGAACACATGACGCTTGACGACGCAATTGATCACGCCGCCGAGCGNGGTCGACAGAATGGGCAGTGCGGAGACCAGCATCGCCAGTTGGCGGAATGGCTTAGGGAGCTTCGGGACCGGCGCATGTATTGCGACGGCGATACCTGCACTCGCCCCGTCTGAGGTGGGACGTGTCCCACCGTCGAGCCTCTGGTCGGTTAGGATCTTAAGCACCGCCGCAGGCGGTTTTTGTAAACGCTAACCCCGCCGCCGTAGGCAGCTCAGATTTTTATGAGAACTGCAGACGAGGTTGATTTGGTTGAAGATACGGAGTGGACCTACCGATTTTGGTGGGATTGAGATATGGACAGTTAGTGAAAGGGGGTCACATCTGGTTGAAGCCCAGAAGATACACGTTCGACTCGTGTACTGTCCACCATTTGCCTCCGTAGTCTAATTGGATAGGCAACGGTCTTCTAAGCCGTTACATGTGAGTTCGAATCTCGCCGGGGGTACCAAAAAATGGAAACACCATTATGGTGGGTTTATGTCCTTCATAGCGTTCAAGGCCCGTATTACGTTGGTTCAACAACCGACCCTAGACGAAGGCTGAGACAACATAATGGTGAAATAAAGGGCGGCGGCAAATATACGGCCACCAAAAGACCGTGGACACCAGCCGCCCTTCATGGCCCTTATAAGAATAGGTCAGAAGCCTTTAAAGCAGAATATGCCTTAAAGCACGGTAAGCGTGGGATAAACAGAACTAAATGGAGTCTTGAAGATTCCGAATGGTGCGTAGGACTAGGCCCAGATGATCCGTGGGTGCTTGGCAAATAAAGAACAAGAAAGAGAATAAACAATGGACTATCACACAGCAATATTGGCAATTTACATCATTGGCTTTCTATATACGTTTTGGTTGACAGGTACAACCAGAAAAGTCCGATTATGTTCAGCGAGTCGGGCTTAGCCTGTTTTGGCCGTTTATTCTGCCATTAGCAAAACTAGCAAAGCTGATTGACAAGTAAGGAATAGCCCTTTGGCCGATTGGGGAGGCACCGTCTTTACACGGCGGCTTAAGCGCGGTTCGATTCCGCGAGGGGCTACCAACATGTTTGATGCCTTATGCCAAGCGCAACTCGACATAAAGAGAAAGGCGGGGGATATGAGACATAAGGCGCGANAGTGAGACGGAAAAATCTGTTACAGCTATGCATTCGGCNATAAGATTTCGTAGCTACTACCCGAAGACTGAAGAATGTGTATGGAAGGGGGCTGTCAAACGTGTTTTTGATTTTTGACAATTTAGATTTAGCTAAGAGTTGGGAGGTTGGCTTAGAAGTAGCCATGGAGTAAAACCCCGTTGAACTTGGTTGTTTCTACTTATTAACACTAATTATACTAATGAGTAGAAAAACATGTACAAGATGCGAGGAAGAATTACTAATTGAAAATTTCTATCCGCAGCAGCAACGCGGCGCAAATGGACAAGTTTGGAAATATTTTGATTCTATGTGTAAATCGTGTCGTTCACAATATACACATAAACGTAGAAAACAAAATAAACAAAAAGCTATAGAATATTTGGGTGGTCGCTGCGCTGATTGTGAGATAATAGATGATCAGGTAATTTATGATTTTCATCATTTAGATCCGACACAAAAAGATTATTCATTTGGAAAGCGAAACCTTTCTTTTGAAAAAATGAAAGTAGAACTTGACAAATGTATTCTATTGTGTTCTAATTGTCATAGGAAACGACACAAGATTAACGCCTATAATGAGTAACGGCAGTCGCTAAAGGTTCTATAAACCTTTGCAAATATAAGAAGACCGACCGCGCAAATAGAAACAGACTTTTTTAAATCGGGTAACCGTGGATTGTCTGGGCGTTTACTGAAACTGCAGCAGTAAGTTTTTGGTGTAACAACACACCATCTTTTAGTTAATGTGGCGATATGGTAGAGTGGTTCATGCAACCGGTTGCAACCCGGCAGACGTTGGTTCGATTCCAACTATCGCTTCCAGAAAAGGAAAAAATAAATGAGTAAAGAAGACTGTGAATGTTGTACCGGATATGACGGGTACCCAATACCCGAACATTGGAGGATATTTAATCATAATCCACCAACTCAGTTTCGCGGAGAGCCCATAGAATATTTGGGCCGCGTAAAAGACCGGTCTTTAAAAACAGAACATGAAGAGGGATGTTACCTGATGCCTCATACCGGTTCTTTTTATGTTGTTTATAAGGATGAAAAATGGTATCAGCAATGGGGCTATCCAGCAGATAACTGGATAGAGTTATAATTATCTAGGCGTAGGCTAATCTGGTCAGAGTCGTCCGGTTCGGAGCCGGAATCATGGAGGTTCGAATCCTCTCGCCTAGACCTTGGGGTTGATCGGTAAATGTGATACCCTATCAACAACCGCTGCGATTAGGGCGGTAGCTTTTGGTGGAAATGCTCAAAGGGGAGTAATGAGGTGAAAGGCCTTGAAACCAATTAATATACTATGTGGTCTGCAGGCTGCATAGCTAATCGTGATACACCATCCATGGTACGGTGTATTTCGCCCTCATGGTCCAATGGCTTAGGATATACGCCTGTCTAGCGTGAGGTCGGGGTTCGATTCCCCGTGGGGGCGCTTAAAAGGGAAATAATCGATGGTTTATTTTATTAGTGGTCATTTCTTAAAAAGCCTTTGCGGGTATAGTATAATGGGATTACAATAGGTTTCCACCCTATCGATTGGAGTTCGATTCTCCATATCCGCTCCATTAATAAAAGACCGAGGGTCTAAAAGGTAATAAATAAATGAATAAGGTGTGTTTAGAGTATATTTGGCTTGACGGTACAAAGCCAACAGCGCAGTTGCGTTCCAAAACAAAAGTTGTATCTGCAGATGAAGCCTCAAACCCGCCAGTTTGGGGTTTTGATGGTTCTAGTACAAATCAAGCTGAAGGCGATGCCAGCGACTGTGTTCTAAATCCAGTTAAGGTTTATCCAAACATTTTTAATGGCGGGCAATTGGTGTTATGTGAGGTTTTAAACGTCGATGGTACACCACACATAAGCAACACGCGCCGCCAATTAACTGAAATTGTTGAGGTAACACAAGAACAAGAACCATGGTTTGGAGTTGAACAAGAATATACTATTGGTCGCGAAACTAAAACGTGGGCCAGCATACCACTAGGATTTAATGAAGATGAAGACGGCGAGCTAGAAGAACCCGCAGAGCAGGGTCCGTATTATTGTTCAACCGGCACCGCCCGCGCATTCGGCCGATCATTGGTTGATCGTCATATGTTTGCATGCCTTCAANCGGGACTCGCATATTGTGGCCAAAATGCAGAAGTTATGCCGGGACAATGGGAATTTCAAATTGGTACTGCAGACCCGTTGACCGTAGCCGACGATTTGATTGTTGCTAGATGGCTTTTAGATCGACTGTCTGAAGAATATGGATGGAACGTTTCTTTCTCAGGAAAACCATTAAGCGGAGACTGGAATGGCGCGGGTTGTCATACAAACTTTAGTACGAAAAATATGCGTTTACCATTTTCCGGTATGGACGCCGTTGCTAAGGCTTGTGGAGATTTAGG
>JGI25134J35505_10000730_pt1 | contig 13118 bp, 10 predicted proteins | sample ETNvirnome_6_100_FD_35505 | JGI IMG/M metagenome (IMG submission 35505) | reverse complement strand
ATCAGCACGGCGTTTTCGGTACCGGCCACCACCATGTCCAGCTCGGAGGTGGTCAGCTCTTCGACGGTGGGATTCAGGAAGTAGCCTTGCTCTTCGTTGAAGCCAACACGGGCGGCACCAATCGGGCCATTGAACGGAACGCCTGAGATGCTCAGCGCCGCCGAGGTGCCCAGCATGGCCGCGATGTCCGGATCGTGATTACGGTCGGTGGATAGAACGGTACAGATCACCTGCACTTCGTTCATGAAGCCTTTCGGAAACAGCGGGCGAATCGGGCGGTCGATTAAACGCGACGTGAGGGTCTCTTTCTCCGTCGGGCGGCCTTCACGCTTGAAGAAGCCACCGGGGATTTTACCCACGGCGTAGGTTTTCTCTTGGTAGTGTACCGAGAGCGGAAAGAAGGGCTGGCCTGGGTTGACGTCTTTCTTCGCCACCACCGTACACAGGACGACGGTGTCGTCCATGGTGACCATCACGGCACCAGTGGCTTGGCGAGCAATACGCCCAGTTTCGAGGGTGACGGTGCTGCGACCGTATTGGAACGTTTTTTTGACCGGATTCACGGCTACTTCCTTTAACATTAATAGCTACTTGTCTTTTCGCTTGGGTCGTTTGACTCGCCACCATTCTAGGCGTTGACGCGCCGTACGGCTACCAGAAACAAAAAACGGGCAGCCCACAAGGAGCTGCCCGTTTTAGATCATGGCCGTTAAGAACTTAACGGCGCAGACCCAGACGCTGAATCAGAGACTGATAGCGTTCGAAATCTTTACGCTTCAGGTAGTCCAGCAGCTTACGACGCTGGTTTACCATGCGGATCAGACCACGACGAGAGTGGTGATCCTGCTTGTTGGTCTTGAAGTGGTCCTGCAGGCCGTTGATGTTGGCGCTCAGCAGTGCAACCTGAACTTCAGGGGAACCGGTATCGTTATCGCCGCGGCCGTATTCGTTGACGATCTCGGCCTTTTTCTCAGCGGTTAATGCCATCTGTCTCTCCAGTAAGCAATATGCCTAAAAATGAATGGGTGAGACCACGCATATTTGCAGTCTCAAGCGACTATTTTCGCGCAAATCGCCACATCCTTGCAACGCTTTACGAGATAGCGACCGTACTTAACAGCCGCTTGGGGGCCACTTCCTGCGGCCCTTTTACAACGCCAAGGCCGATAAACGTCTCGGCGTAATAAAGTCGTGCCAACGCATCGGGGGCCAGGTCATCGATGGCGAGCGTGGCTGACTGCCCGTGGGCCAGTCGGCCAAACGAGGTGTCATCGACGCTAAGCGACGGCAGGTGGTCGACCAGCACGTCCACGGGCATCAGTTCTGCCTCGCGGTCGGCTTGGCTGACGAGCGCTTCCAACGCCTCGAGTGACCACATCGCATCGCCATCGAACGGCCCGGTTTTGAGCCGACGTAGCTGGCTGATATGGGCACCACAGCCCAGCGCGTGGCCAATGTCTTCCGCCAACGTGCGGATGTACGTGCCTTTGCTGCAGCTGACTTCCAGCTCGAACGCCGTGCCCTCGAACGAAAGCAGGCGCGCATCATACACGCTTACCCGCCGCGCTGCACGTTCAACCTGTTTCCCCTCGCGGGCCAACTCGTAGAGCTTTTTGCCCTGATGCTTCAGCGCCGAGTACATGGGGGGCACCTGATCGATCTCACCGCGAAAACGCGTCAAGACGGATTCGATGTCCTCGACCGCAAGGCTTGGCACCTCGCGCCGCTCCAGCACAGTGCCTTCGGCATCGCCGGTATCGGTAATCACCCCCAGTTCGACCCGGGTGCGATACATCTTGTCGGCTTCCAGCAGGTGCGCGGAAAACTTGGTGGCCTCCCCCAGGCAGATAGGCAGCAAGCCTGTCGCCATCGGGTCCAGCGTGCCGGTATGCCCGGCTTTTTGCGCGTCGAACAGACGGCGCACACGCTGCAGCGCGTGATTGCTGGAGAGGCCTTTCGGCTTATCCAGCAGCACCACGCCATTGACCGGTAATCCGCGACGGCGACGGGGCATTAGCGCGCCTCCTCACCTTGCTCTTCACTGCCGCCCTCGTCTTCCGCTTGACGGGCACGGTCAGAAGAGACCGCTTCGTCGATCAGCGATGAGAGGTGCTGGCCGCGCACCACACTTTCATCGAAATGAAAGCGCAGTTCGGGTACGTGACGCAGCTTGATGCGCTGGGCGATTTGGCTTCTCAGAAACCCTGCTGCACGTTTCAGTACCTGCAGGTTCTCCTTGATACGCTCGGGATCCTGTTCACCCAGCAGGGTGACGTAGATATCGGCGTAGCCAAGGTCACGACTAACGGTGGCCCCGCTCACCGTGACCATGCCCAAGCGCGGATCTTTCACTTCGCGTTGGATCAGTACCGCCAGCTCCTTTTGGAGCTGGTCGGCTACTCGGTCGGTACGCTTAAATTCGCGCATGGTTGCTCCTCGCGCGGCCTTACAGGCTGCGCTCGACCTTCACTTGGTCAAAGACTTCGATCTTGTCGCCGACCTGGACATCGTTGTAGTTCTTCACGCCGATGCCACACTCCATGCCGTTACGCACTTCTTGTACGTCGTCTTTGAAGCGGCGCAGCGATTCGAGCTCACCTTCGTAGATGACCACGTTGTCACGCAGAACGCGGATACGCTTGCTGCGCGACACGGTGCCTTCGACGACCATACAGCCAGCCACCGCACCGATCTTCGGCGCGCGGAACACGTCGCGTACTTCGGCCACACCCACGATCTCTTCTTTCCACTCGGGGGCGAGCATACCGCTCATCGCCTGTTTGACTTCGTCGATCAGGTGGTAGATGACACTGTAGTAGCGCAGATCCAGACCTTCACGCTCGATGATCTCACGAGCAGCGGCATCGGCACGGACGTTGAAGCCCACCACGATGGCTTCCGAGGCCAGCGCCAAGTTGGCGTCGGTACCGGTGATCCCCCCCACACCAGAGGAGACCACGGCCACCTGTACTTCTTCGGTGGAGAGCTCTTCCAAGGCGCCTTTGATCGCTTCCAGCGAGCCCTGTACGTCGGCTTTGAGGACGATGTTGACCTTGGCCACTTCGTCTTGGCCCATCTGGCTGAACATGTTCTCCAGCTTGGCCTTCTGCTGACGNGCCAGNCGNACTTCGCGGTATTTACCCTGACGGAAGTTAGCNACTTCGCGGGCTTTCTTCTCGTCGGCCACGACCATGAAGTCGTCACCAGCATCTGGNGTGCCGTCGAGACCTTGGATCTCGACCGGCATGGCGGGGCCAGCGGTATCGACCTGCTTGCCCAGCTCGTTGGTCAGCGCGCGAACGCGGCCGTAGTGCAGGCCCGCCAGGACGATATCGCCCTTCTTCAGCGTACCGTTTTGTACCAGCACGGTAGCGACCGGACCGCGCCCTTTATCCAAGCGCGACTCAACTACCACACCTTTACCCGGTGCCGACGGAACGGCTTTGAGCTCGAGTACTTCAGATACCAGCTGGATGGCTTCCAGCAGGTCTTCGATGCCTTCACCGCTCTTCGCAGAGACGTGAACGAACTGCGTATCGCCGCCCCACTCTTCCGAGATGACGCCGTGCTGAGACAGCTCGTTCTTGACACGATCAGGATCGGCCTGGGGCTTATCGATCTTGTTCACGGCCACGACCATCGGTACACCAGCAGCTTTCGAGTGCTCGACGGCTTCGATGGTTTGCGGCATGACGCCGTCGTCGGCCGCCACCACCAGGATGACCACGTCGGTGGCTTTCGCACCGCGAGCACGCATGGCGGTAAACGCCGCGTGACCCGGGGTATCCAGGAAGGTCACGCCACCGTGGTCATCTTCCACATGGTAGGCACCGATGTGCTGGGTAATACCGCCCGCTTCGCCAGTGGCGACCTTCGCACGACGGATATAGTCCAGCAGCGAGGTCTTACCGTGGTCGACGTGACCCATGACGGTGACGACCGGTGAGCGGGTGATCTCTTCGCCTTCGTAGGAGATGCCTTCCAGCATTTCCGTTTCCAGCGCGTCGTCCTTCACCAGCTTGACCTTGTGGCCCATCTCTTCCACCACAATCGCCGCTGTATCCTGGTCGATTGTTTGGTTGATGGTCACCGCAGCACCCATGGTGAACATGGCCTTGATGACTTCGTTGGCCTTGATCGACATCTTGTCGGCCAGCTCAGCAACGCTGATCGACTCAGGGATCGAGACTTCACGAACGATCGGCTGCGTCGGCTTCTGGAAGCCGTGCTTGCCATTACCGCTTTGGCTAGCACCACCACGACGTCCGCCACGGCGCTCGGCACGCTTCACTTTCTTGCCGCCGCCGCGCTTACGCTCTTCGCGATCNCCACGATCATCGTCGTCGTCACGACCTTTCTTCTTCGCGGCTGCCTTTTTCGGCGGCGCAGTACGACGATCGGTACGGCCCTCTTTCGGCGGTGCCGGCGGCAGATCATCGGCTACCGGCGTGTCGTCGATTTCAAGCTCGGGCACTTCGATATCCGGCACTTCAGCGGCTTTGGCTTTGGCCTTCTCTTCCGCTTCTTTACGCGCGGCGTCTTCGGCAGCTTTGGCTTTCGCAGCGGCGGCTTTCTCTTCAGCGACGCGGGCATCGCGCGCTTTACGCTCTGCTTCTGCTTCCGCCATATCGCCTACCAACTGACGCGGGCCAGAGTGCTTGGGCTCAGGCGACTTCGGCTTCTCATCTTCTTCGCGCTTAACGTAGGTTTTCTTCTTACGAACCTGTACTTCGATCGTTTTACCGCGCTCGCCGGTCTTGATGCGGCTGCGGGTTTTACGGGTCAGCGTAATACGGTTTTTGCTCGGTTCGCTGTCGCCGCCGCCGTGGCTTTTCTTCAAAAAGCTTAGCAGTGTCTGCTTGTCATCTTCAGACACGGCGTCGTTTTCTGAGGCATGCTTCAAGCCAGCTTCTTTCATCTGTTCCAATAGGCGGGGCACATCGCGGCCCACCTTTACTGCAAAATCTTTAACTGTCATATCTGACATAGTGACCCTCCTCAGCCCGTGACCTGTTTACTGTGTGTTTGAATCCGATGTGTCATCGACTTCAAACCAGGGCGCACGGGCAGTCATGATCAGTGCCGCTGCGCGCGCTTCGTCCAACTCCTCGATATCGACCAGATCGTCGACAGACTGCTCGGCGAGATCTTCCATTGTGACGATACCGCGGCTGGCCAGAATGAAGGCCAGGTGGCGCTCCATACCGTCCATCTCCAGCAGGTCATCCGCTGGTTGGGCACCGTCCAGCGCTTCTTCCGAGGCAATCGCCATCGTCAGCAGCTCGTCTTTTGCGCGTGCACGCAGCTCTTCCACCAGCTCTTCGTCGAACTCTTCGATTTCGAGCATCTCTTCCAGCGGCACGTAGGCAACTTCTTCCAGGGTGGTAAACCCTTCCTCCACTAGCAGGCGAGCGACCTCATCATCGACCCCCAGATGATGAACAAAGGAATCCACCAGGCTGTCGATTTCCTGCTCGCGCTTGGACTCCGCTTCATCTTCGGTCATGACGTTGATCCGCCAGCCGGTCAATTCAGACGCCAAACGCACGTTCTGGCCGCTACGGCCAATGGCCTGTGCCAGGTTGTCCTGTGCCACGGCGACGTCCATAGCGTGCGCATCCTCGTCCACCAAGATCGAGGCCACGTCGGCCGGCGCCATGGCGTTGATCACCAGTTGAGCCGGGTTGTCGTCCCACAGAACGATATCTACACGCTCGTTTTGCAGCTCAGATGATACCGCCTGAACCCGTGAGCCACGCATACCGACGCAGGCACCGACCGGATCAATGCGGCGGTCGTTGGTTTTCACTGCGATCTTGGCACGTGAGCCGGGGTCGCGAGCGGCACCTTTGATCTCGATCAGCTGCTCGGCGATTTCCGGCACCTCGATCTTGAACAGCTCAATGATGAATTCAGGGCAGGTGCGTGAGAGTTGCAGCTGCGCACCGCGAGCGTCCGGGTCAACCTTGACCAGCAGCGCGCGAACACGCTCGTTCATCCGGTAGCGCTCGCCGGGGATCATCTCGTTACGCGGCAAAAACGCTTCGGCGTTTTCTCCCAGATCAATGATCAGGCCGTCACGGGTGGTCTTCTTAACGATACCCGCAACGAGTTCGCCTTCACGGTCAGCGTACTGACGCACGACTTCGGCACGCTCGGCTTCGCGCACTTTCTGCACGATGACCTGCTTGGCAGTTTGCGCGGCGATACGCCCGAACACAGCGTTTTCGATCTTTTGCTCGACCACATCGCCCAGCTTCAGCGGCGGGTCGCGCTGCTCGGCAATGCTCTGCTTGATTTCATAGTCTGGCGTTTCGAATTCGTCATCTTCGACCACGGTCCAGTAGCGGAACGTCTCGTAGTCACCGGTGCGGCGATCAATATGCACGCGCACATTGGCTTCTTCGTGCTCAAAACGCTTACGCGACGCGCTGGCCAGCGCGGCTTCTACCGCTTCGAAGATGACATCGCGGGGGACGCCTTTTTCATTAGAGATCGCGTCCACGACCATTAAAATTTCTTTACTCATGCGTTTGCCTCGCCAGAAAACCTGTCCTTTTGTGCATCATCCCGGCGCCTGCCGGAAGCCGCGACCCGTGTTATTCGTCGAACTGCGGGACAACGTGCGCAGAATCGATGCTTTCGATAGGAAAGCAGTACTCTTCGCCTTCCAGTTGCAGTAGCACTTCATCGCCATCGACACCTGCGAGGAGCCCTTGGTATTTGCGTCGCCCATCGAACGCGACACGTAGCTTCAGAGCGACCTGGTGGCCCTGATAGCGGATAAAGTGATCCAGGGAGTAAAGGGGACGTGCCATGCCGGGCGACGAGACTTCCAAGCGGTATTCGCCGGGAATGGGGTCTTCCACATCCATCACGGCACTGACTTGGCGGCTAATATCAGCGCAGTCTTCCACGCTGACACCGCTCTCGCGCTCGATGTAAATCACCAACCGCGAATGCTTGCCCTGGGAAATATGGTCGATACCCCATAGCTCGAAGCCCATGGCGGCAACGACAGGTTCGATCAGCGCGTGAAGCGCAGCGTGTTTTGTGGCCACAGACAAAGCTCCTATAGCCGTTGCATCAGGCACCTGGCCAGGAGTCGTAAGAAAAGCTAGGTGGCTGATTGGCATTACCTGGGAATGTGTCTCTGGCTACTCGAACAACATCCGCTCTTGAGACACGCTTGGCTCGCAAAAAGCTCTTCATAAAAGCTGTTTACAAAAAACCAGTTACAAAAAGCTACTAACAAAAAGCCCCTTCACAGGAAGGGGCTTTTCAAAAGAAACCTGTAGTACCATTTTAGCAACATGTCGCGAATTTTTCGCAGCTCAAAAGCACCTTAATACATGCCGTTGATCCTAAACCATGCTACTAGATAAATGGTAGCGGGGACCGGATTTGAACCGATGACCTTCGGGTTATGAGCCCGACGAGCTACCAGACTGCTCCACCCCGCATCAATCTAGGTCGACGATAATAGACACTTGAAAGGCTTACGTCAAGAACTCATTCCAAGAACTTGTTTCAAAAACTTTTTCAAATGCGTCTTTCGCCTCAGGTGCCAATCCTGACGTTCTGGGAAGCTGGTAAACCAGCGAAACAGATGGTGCCGAAGGCGGGACTTGAACCCGCACGACCATACGGTCACTACCCCCTCAAGATAGCGTGTCTACCAATTCCACCACTTCGGCATCAGGGGAGGCTAAAGAAAGCGACATCAAGAAGTTACTCGCTGCTTTCCTCTAGCACTGGCGCGGTATTATCCATACTTGCAGGGGAGTCGTCAAGCATTGGAATGTTTTGCTGCTGTTCGATCATCCGCGCATCAGGAATACCGGCTTCCGGCGCTTGGCCTGCCTGAGTGGCAAAGTATGCTAGAGCCATCGAGGTTACAAAAAAGCCAGCGGCTAAAATACCGGTGGTACGCGACAGGAAGTTACCGCTGCCCCGCGAGCCGAAAACCGTTTGCGACGCACCACCACCAAAGGCTGCGCCTGCTTCGGCACCTTTTCCCTGCTGGAGCAGGATGAGTACAACCAAGGCGACCGCAATCACCACGTGAACCATAAGAATTGCAACTTGCATGGAGTTATCCTGCTGACTGACAAATGGCGTAGAAATCGTCGGTTTTAAGCGAGGCACCGCCCACTAAACCGCCGTCGATGTCCGGCTGGGCGAGCAGCTCAGCCGCGTTACTTGCGTTCATGCTACCGCCGTAAAGCAGTTTCAGCTGCTCGGCAAGCGACGCATCAAACCCTGCCTGATAGGCACGAATGCCTGCCATGACCTCTTGCGCCTGCTCTGGCGTGGCCGTACGGCCGGTACCTATCGCCCACACAGGCTCGTAGGCAATAACGATTTGCAGACGCTGCTCTGGTGCTAAGCGAGCCATGATATAGCCTACTTGGCGCAACACAACGTCCATCGTGCGGCCTGCATCGCGCTCTTCCAGCGTTTCACCCACGCATAGAATAGGCGTCAGCCCAGTATCAAGGGCTGCCAACAGACGGTCAAACACCTGCTCGTCGCTTTCGCGGTAAAGCTGGCGGCGCTCAGAATGCCCCACCAACACGTAGGCCACACCAAACTCTTTGAGCATGCTACCGCTCACTTCCCCGGTATGTGCCCCGGAGTGATGAGGATTAAGCGTTTGCGCCCCTAACTGCAGCGGCGTGTTGCTGAACGCATGGCGCGCAGCGTCTAGATAGGGAAACGGCGGAATGACCACCACGTCGATATTGGCGGGCAGCGCAGCAGAAGCAAACGTTTTGCCAAACGACTCAATCAACGCCGCAGAACCGTTCATTTTCCAGTTACCGGCGATTAATGGCGTACGCATGGATAATCCTCACTCAAGGTGGAGCAAAATGGTATAGGAGCCGCCTTGTCAAGACAACCGCTGTTGCAAGCCCAGTGACAAGCAGGACGCGCTCTGCCAAGCAAGGACGGCTATTCACGACCCAGCATGCTAGCCGAGTAGCGCCTGCACTTGACCTGCCAGCTTATTGGCTAAGCGATCCACATCCAAATGAGCGCGNCCTTCCACCATTACGCGGATTAATGGCTCGGTGCCGGATGGGCGCAGCAGTACCCGCCCTTGGTCCCCTAATTCAGCCTCNAATGCAGCAACAGCATCCAACAGCGGTTGGGCAGCCATAACCTCTTTGGCATTCGACCCTGCGGGCAAGCGCACATTAACCAGTGATTGCGGCACTTTTTCCAGCCCTTTCAGCAGCGATGGTAACGGNTTTTGCTCCCGCACCATTAACCCCAGCACCTGCAAGGCTGACACAATACCATCACCGGTCGTTTGTACGTGGCCACAGACAATGTGTCCCGACGCTTCGCCGCCCAGCTCCCAGCCGTTGGCTGCCATCATTTCCATCACGAAGCGGTCGCCTACTTTGGCACGCTGGAACGGGATACCGAGCCGGTCTAATGCCATCCCCAAGCCGAAGTTACTCATCAGCGTGCCGACCACGCCGCCTTCCAGAAGGCCGCGCTCAAAACGGTCACGGGCGATTAAGTACAAAATATCGTCGCCATCGACCTCACGACCATCCGCATCAACGAGCAGTACACGGTCGCCATCGCCATCGAAAGCAATGCCTAAATCCGCCCCTTGCTGAATTACCGCCGCCCGCAGCGCTGCTGGGTGTGTCGATCCCACATGGTGGTTGATATTTAATCCATCTGGCGCNGCGCCAATCACGCTCACTTCCGCCCCTAGCTCGCGAAAAACGCTGGGCGCGATATGGTAAGTGGCACCGTGGGCGCAATCCAATACCACTTTCAGTCCGTGCAGACTAAGTCGGTCCGGCAGGGTAGATTTACAGAACTCAATATAGCGGCCTGCGGCATCGTCAATGCGTGCCGCCTTACCTAGCTGCGCTGCATCGGCGGTGGTCAACGGGGCTTCCAGCATCGCTTCAATGCGGCCTTCCACGTCATCCGGCAGCTTTTTGCCTTCTGCGGAGAAAAACTTAATGCCGTTATCGTCAAACGGATTATGAGAAGCTGAAATCACAATGCCCGCATCCGCCCGGAAGGTACGTGTGAGATAAGCGATCCCAGGCGTGGGCATCGGCCCTAACAGGGAAACATCCACACCGGCGGCTGAAAGCCCCGCTTCCAGCGCCGACTCAAACATATAGCCAGAAATACGCGTGTCTTTACCAATTAATACCCGCGTGCGGCCCTTTTCACGGCGCAGCACCTGCCCAGCGGCCCACCCCAACTTGAGCATAAAGTCAGCAGTAATCGGTGACTGCCCAACGGTACCGCGAATACCATCAGTGCCAAAATAGCGTCGTGTCATAACGAGAGTTCCTTATCAACGGGCGGCTCACAGCCCTCTTGTAGTACCGCCCAAGCCATATTCACAGCATCCACTGTAGGCCCAACATCATGCACTCGTAGAATGCTCGCCCCACGCTCAACCGCCATAGCCGACAAAGCCAAGCCGCCAGCTAACCGCTCTTCTACCGGACGACCCAGTACTTTGCCAATCATGCTTTTACGTGACATGCCTACCAATATCGGCAGATCAAGCGCGAGCAGCGACTCCATATACTTGAGCAAACGCAGGTTATGCTCGACGGTTTTGCCAAACCCAAAGCCAGGGTCGATCAAAAGACGATGACGGCGCAGCCCTGCCGCTTCACAAGCATCGATACGCTCGGATAAATACGCCGCGACCGCACGCTCTACGGGCTCGCTGTACTCAGGAGAGTGCTGCATGTTCTGCGGCTCACCCTGGCGGTGCATCAGACACACAGGCAAACCGCTNCTGGCGGCAGCTGCCAGTGCGCCCTCGCGCTCTAGCGCACGCACATCGTTAATCATCCCCGCCCCTAAGGCGCTGGCTTCACGAATTACCGTGGCGCTGCTGGTATCCACCGATACCAACGCATCTAGTTCGCGCACCAGCGCTTCCACTACGGGTGCGACACGGTCTAGCTCTTGCTGCTCAGAAACCGCCATAGCGCCTGGACGGGTCGATTCGCCGCCCACATCAATCAAGGCAGCGCCTTCGGCCAGCATGCGCTCGGCGTGGCGTAGCGCATCTTCTAAGGCAACATGCTGACCACCATCGGAGAACGAATCAGGCGTGACGTTCAAAATACCCATCACCCGTGGAAACGAAAGATCAAGCGTATGGCGCCCACAGCGCAGCTGCAAAGCACTCTCTGCTTGGCGTGAAGGCGATGAAGGCGATGAAGGGTCAACGTTCGGTGTCATGCTACCGCCTAAAAATAGAAAAGAAACGTAACTGCTATTGGCCCACAGCATAACAAAAAGGCGCCCCAATATGGGACGCCTTTGCTAACACCAGCAGTATGGCTTGATTAAGGACCTGCAGGGCCACCTAGCGGGTCAGATGGACGACGGCGAGGCTCATCGTCACCCTCTTCGCCTTCATCGCTTGACGCGTTAGGCGCTTGGTCATCCGCTTTCGCTTCTGGCTTATCGTCGCTGATGCGCATTCCACCACCGGAGGAGTCACCGTCGTTCCAGCCTTCCGGCGGACGCGGGTCACGTCCTTCCATGATGTCTTTAAGCTGGCTGGCGTCGATGGTTTCAAACTTCATCAGCGCTTCTGCCATGGCATCCAGCTTGTCGCGGTTGTCATGCAGAATCTGACGCGCCTGCTCGTAACACTCATCGATAATCTTGCGCACTTCTTTATCAAGACGCGCGGTGGTTTCTCCAGATTTCAGCTTACCACCGCCCTGACCAGGGCCACCGAGGAACTGGTGAGACTCGTCCTCATCGTACATGATCGGACCCATCTCATCCGAGAGACCCCATTTGGCCACCATGTTGTGAGCCAGCTCAGTGGCACGCTTGATGTCGTTAGATGCACCAGTGGTCACACCGTTAGCACCCAGCGTCATCTCTTCGGCAATACGACCGCCAAACAGCGAGCAGATCTGGCTGATAATTTGCTGGCGCGACAGGCTGTAGCGATCCTCTTCCGGCAGGAACATCGTCACACCCAGCGCGCGGCCACGGGGAATAATCGTCACCTTGTAGACCGGATCGTGCTCAGGCATGACCAAGCCAATAATCGCGTGGCCTGCTTCGTGATAAGCGGTATTGAGCTTCTCTTTATCGGTCATGACCATGGATTTGCGCTCAGCGCCCATCATGATCTTGTCCTTGGCCAGCTCAAGCTCTTCCATGCCTACCAGGCGCTTGTTACGACGCGCCGCAAACAGGGCAGCCTCGTTCACCAGGTTGGCCAGGTCGGCACCGGAGAAGCCAGGCGTACCACGGGCAATCAGCTGCGGCTTCACGTCATCCGCCAGCGGCACCTTGCGCAGGTGAACGCCCAGAATATGCTCACGGCCACGGATATCCGGCAAGCCCACGGTTACCTGACGGTCGAAGCGGCCCGGGCGCAGCAGCGCGGGGTCAAGAACGTCCGGGCGGTTGGTGGCGGCGATGACAATAATGCCCTCGTTGGCTTCAAAGCCGTCCATNTCNACCANCAGCTGGTTCAGCGTCTGCTCACGCTCATCATTACCACCACCCATGCCGGTACCGCGCGAGCGGCCAACAGCATCGATTTCGTCGATAAAGATAATGCAGGGCGCCTGCTTCTTGGCCTGTTCGAACATGTCGCGTACGCGGGACGCACCCACACCGACGAACATTTCAACGAAGTCGGAACCCGAGATGGAGAAGAACGGCACTTTAGCTTCGCCCGCGATAGACTTGGCCAGCAGCGTTTTACCGGTACCGGGCGGGCCCACCATCAGTACGCCGCGGGGAATGGTACCACCCAGGCGTTGGAACTTGGTGGGATCGCGCAGGAAGTCGACCAGCTCTTCTACTTCCTCCTTCGCTTCGTCGCAGCCTGCGACATCTGCAAAGGTGGTTTTGATCTGATCCTGGGAGAGCAGCTTCGCCTTGGATTTGCCAAAGCTCATCGGGCCACCCTTGCCACCACCGGCACCGCCTTGCATCTGGCGCATGAAGAACATGAAGATCGCCAGAATGAGCAGGATCGGGAAACTGGCAATCAGTAGCCGCGTCCAGATGCTTTGCTGCTCCGGCGCCTTGCCGACCACCGTGACATTGTTGCTCAGCAGGTCGTCGATCAGCTT
>JGI25134J35505_10000707_pt1 | contig 13332 bp, 9 predicted proteins | sample ETNvirnome_6_100_FD_35505 | JGI IMG/M metagenome (IMG submission 35505) | reverse complement strand
CGGTGGATAATGACCGCCAGGGCGTCGACTTTATCGCCGTTAATCAATACATCGAGACGCACCAGTTTCGCCGCTTCAAAGCGCTCGAAGTTGTACTCCAGCGAGGCATAACCGCGAGAGATGGATTTTAAACGGTCAAAGAAGTCCATGACCACTTCCGACATAGGCAGCTCATAGGTCAGCTGAATCTGGTTACCTAAAAACTGCATGTCCAACTGGGTGCCACGACGCTGCTCGCACTCGGCGATGACGTTACCTACAAACTCCTGAGGTACCAGAATGCTGGCACGCACGATGGGCTCGCGCATCTGCTCTACATCGGCCATATCAGGCAGCTTGGAGGGGTTGGAAACGTACTGGATGTCGCCGTTCTTCATGGCGAGTTCATAGACAACCGTTGGCGCGGTGGTCAGCAGATCCAGATCGTACTCACGCTCCAAGCGCTCTTGGATGATCTCCATATGCAGCGTGCCGAGGAAGCCTACGCGGAAACCAAAGCCCAGTGCATCGGAGTTTTCCGGCTCGTACTCAAGAGAAGCATCGTTAAGGGCGAGTTTTTCCAGGGCATCGCGGAAATCTTCATAATCGTCCGCACTCACTGGGAACATACCAGCGTAAACCTGCGGCTTCACTTTCTGGAAACCTGGCAGACGCGGCACGTCTGGGGTCTTGGTGTGGGTGATGGTATCGCCCACGGGTGCCCCATGAATCTCTTTGATACCGGCCACGATAAAGCCGACTTCACCGGCACGGAGGATATTGGTCTCTTTGCGCAGCGGGGTAAAAATACCCACTTCCGTGGCGTTCCAGTCGCGGCCAGTCGACTTGATGCGAATTTTGTCGCCCTTACGCAGCGTGCCGTCAAACAGGCGCACCAGCGAGACAACGCCCAGGTAGTTATCGAACCAGGAGTCGACAATCAGCGCTTGGAGAGGTGCATCGGGGTCACCCTTGGGCGGCGGAATATCGCGCACTAGGCGCTCTAGCAGCGCGTCAATGCCGATACCGCTTTTCGCTGATACCTGGCAGGCATCGGTCGCATCTAAGCCGATAATCTCCTCTACTTCCTGGGCGACCCGGTCGGGGTCGGCCTGGGGCAGATCGATTTTGTTGAGTACCGGCAGGACTTCCAGCCCTTGCTCAATAGCGGTATAGCAGTTGGCCACCGATTGCGCTTCGACCCCTTGGGCGGCATCAACCACCAGCAGCGCCCCTTCACAGGCGTACAGCGAGCGCGAGACTTCATAGGAGAANTCAACGTGCCCTGGGGTATCGATAAAGTTGAGCTGGTAGACCTGTCCATCGGCAGCGGTATAGTCCAGCGTTACCGACTGCGCCTTAATAGTAATGCCCCGCTCACGCTCGATATCCATGGAGTCGAGCACTTGCTCCTTCAGCTCACGTTCCGTCAAACCGCCACAGGTTTGAATCAGACGATCAGAGAGCGTCGATTTACCGTGGTCGATATGCGCGATGATGGAGAAATTGCGAATATGCTTGAGCTTTCCGCTGGAAACGTCATGAGACATCGAGTGTGTTCTGCCTTATTGGTACGCAAGCGTGGGGGTGCGGCGCTAGGCCGAAGGGCAAAAAATCGAGGACCGCACCACTGCATTGCCAAAGTTCGTCAAAAGATAAGNGCTATTGTAGCGATATGCGGGGGATAGGAACAGCAGTCCGGCGAGAACCGCCGGACTGGAGTAAAGACAAGGAGGGGTTATTCGAGTCTTAATGCCACAAACAACGAACGACCATCACGGTATAGCCGCACAGGAATAGCACGGTCATTGGGCAGCTCTTCTACAATGCGCATTAGCTCGTCTGCCGACGCCACGCTGCGGTGATCAATACTCACCAGAATATCGCCAGCGCGCAGGCCCGCCTGGGCAGCCACACTATTAGGCTCTACCTGACTGACTACAACGCCGCCATTGATGTTCAGCCGCTCCCGCATTGCTTGATCCACTTCAGCAACTGCGACACCTAGGCGTACTTGGCTATCGCTATTGGCTGCCGATGTTGCTTCGTTCATATCGGGCCAGCTGCCCAGCTCTACCGTTTCTGAGACTTGCTCGCCATCACGCATTAGCGTTAGTTCGACATCATTGCCAGGTGCTACNCGACCAATTAAGCGAGGCAGCGTNCTTGAACGGTCAACCTCTTCGCCATTCACTTCGATAATGACATCTCCCGCTTGCAGGCCACCCTGGGCCGCAGGGCCTTCTGGATCAAGGTCGGCGATCAGTGCGCCAATGGCTTTGCTCATGCCAAAAGACTCAGCCAGATCTTGAGATACCGGCTGGATCATGACACCCAGCCAACCACGATTAACGTGGCCATCTTCACGAAGCTGATCGGCGACATCCATAGCAACGTTAATCGGAATAGCGAACGAAAGCCCCATAAAGCCACCGCTGCGGGTAAAGATCTGCGAGTTAATACCCACGACCTCCCCCTGTAAATTAAACAGCGGTCCACCGGAGTTGCCAGGGTTAATCGCTACATCGGTTTGAATAAACGGTACGTAGGCATCACGGGGTAGCGTGCGGTTAATCGCGCTAACGATGCCTGCCGTCACCGAGTGATCAAACCCAAACGGTGAACCAATGGCAGCGACCCACTCGCCTACTTTCAGTTCGTCAGAGTCGCCAAGATTAAGCACTGGCAGATTGTTAGCATCAATTTTCAGGAGTGCCACATCAGTTTGAGTATCGCTACCGATCAGCTCAGCCGACAATTCGCGCCGGTCGTTCAAGCGCACCAGGATTTCGTCGGCATCCTGCACCACATGGGCGTTTGTCATGACATAGCCATCAGCGCTGATAATAAAGCCAGAGCCTAACGATTGGCGCTCCTCACTGCCTCCCCCGCTACTGCCTGGGGGTGTCGGAAAACTATCGCCAAAGAAGTGACGGAAGATTTCAGGGATTTCCTGGCCGCCAAACCCTTGAATGGCCGGGCTACGCTGAACCGTTCGACTGGTGGAGATATTCACAACGCCCGGTGCAGCATCTTCCACCAATTCAGTGAAATCGGGCAGCGTTTGCGCATAGGCGTTCTGGCCTATAAAAAACATCGCGACTAAGCATAGCCATAGTGTCGAGGGAAGAACCAAGCGCTTCATGCAACAGCTCCTAGTAAAGCAGATACGAAACGAAGGGAGTGCAACTCTTAGCGAGCTACGGAACAACTAACTGACCAAGCGCGGCCGGAAGCGTTCCATCCGCCCACGCATTAGATATTTAAGGACAATAACACCGCATATCAATGCACTAAAGAAAAGCGCTGCGCTTAACCATTCATTAATGCCTAGCAGCGAGGCGCCTCCAGAGACTAACAACGCCGCCAAGAGTGGCAACGCGTAAACCAGAAGCGCTAAATAGCTGATATCGTGTTTAGGTAGTGCAATGGTAACTTGGCTACCAAGAGGGTAAGCAGACGCACCGCTAGCGACGCGCGCCTTAGGATACACAGTGATGTGCTGCTGTTGGCGCCGCGCTAACAGCCCCATACCACAACCACGCCCTTCAGCACACTGCTGGCAGGCAGCGTTAAGCGACACATCAACGGTCAATCCATCACCCGTATAGCCAACGACGATACCCGTTCTTAAAAGCGATGCGCAGGCGGCATAAGGGGTAGACATGGCTATGGCTCAATACGAACAGATTGCACAATACGCTGCAGCATATCCGAAGGAAGCTCCCCAATGGCTATCCATTGCCAGCGTTGATCACCCTCAGACACCAGCGCCACTGCTGCTGTTGAAACACCTAGCGGGTGAATGCCTTCTTTCAACACGCTCTGCTCAATAGGGTTAACGAAAAGGCTGACTGCGGCCAACCCATCGCTATATACCCGCTGGTTGCTGACAGGCTGCCCTGGATCTTGCGGCTGAGCAACAAACCCCTCTGGCAACCACTCTGCNTGCCAAGAGTGATCGNCTTGTTCGGCGCTCACGTCATCGGCGACGCCGCCATCATAAAGTTTAGGAGAGTGAAGCTGGGTAATTTGAAAGGTTTCCAGCACACGTTCTTGCCGGTCACTCATAACATGCTTAAGTAACAGCCCGGTCTCTTTATCAACCCACCATGCATGATAGTAGCGCTGCTGATCCCGGGGTGAAAAACGCAGTTGCACTGCATCGCGCCCTGCTACTCGGGCATCTTCTTGAAGGGAAATATCGTAATAGGAAGCCACATGTTGCGCCCAAGCTTCAGAGGCTTTTAAGCCACTGTTCACTTCTGGCGTAAAGCGCGCCATATAGCCAGCAATAGAGCGTCGCTCGATACTTACCGATGGCCCATCAAGATGTTGTACGACCTGCTGGCGAACACCATCACGAATGCGGTGGGAAAGTGCAAGCGTACGTACACCCAAGGCATCGATAGCGACTGCCCGGGCCTGAAAGTCATAACAGTGGCCCGCAACCAGTGCTAACTCAAGCCATGCTTGCGTGGTTGCTGGTGTTTGCTGTTCAGCAACCTCGGCACAGGAGAGCACCGTAGGGGTATCAGCAGTAACAAACGAGGAATGCAGGCTGGCACTCAACAGGCTTAACGTTAATGCAAGCCGGCCTCCCCATAAAGCACATCTGGCAGTCACCATACCAATCTATCAGCCCCTTACTCAGCGATCACGTTGTCCGGCGACCCGCCTTGCTTAACGCTGACCCAGTGGTTCTGTCACTGCTGAGCGCATCAGCGGCATCCAGCTGTCACCACCGCCCGTTGCAGCACCCTGCGCATGTTGCTCTAGGTAGGACTGAAGCATGCGCAATTGATCAACATCAATCGTCGTCGCTTGCTGTGCCATCATGCCTTGCGGAGCAACGGGGGCAGAAAACCCAGCTTCGCTAATATTCATTAAGCCGCTGTTGCCCGACTGACCATTAATGCGAAATGGTGTAGGTTCAAACATAGGCATGTCAGAAGCCGTCATAGCGGCAGGTTGTGATGCTGCCAAATTTACCGGCTGCACCTGAGCTCCAGCGCTATTCTGCGAAGCCACTGTATTACTCGCGGGCTGAGCACCACCGGTAGAAGCGTTACCATTAAAGAATTGAACGCCCGTAATGACCATCAACGACACCGCAGCAGCGACACCGGCACCACGAGCAAACGATATTCCACCTGCCCGTACAGGTGAGGCTGCGCTATCGCCACCCATAACAGGCGCTGGTTCTTCACGCAGGCGAGCCATAATGCCAGCAGAAAGGTCTACGCTAACGTCCACCCCACGCTCACGCTGCATCATACTGCGCGCTAAGTGATAGCGACGCCACGTTTCTGCCGCGTCGGCATCATCGGGCAGAGATTTCAACACCCGGCGCAATTCAAGCTCGTCACTCTCACTGTCCATTAATGCTGAAAGTGATTCCCGTGTGCTTTGACTCATACTTCACACCCTCACACTGTGTTAGAAGAAGCTCAGCGGCAACACGGCTAGNGCGTGNTTTAACCGCAAAACCTCGCAGGCCAAGACCCTATTACAAATNACCGTTTGCATAATGCTAATCACTGNCAGNCAGATAGCATTACGGTAGCTGTCGNCGGCTCAACTCGTTAAAGCTAGATAACCTGTATGACGCCTCACTTGCCAGACAGTTCACAAAAAAAGCAAAAACGTAAATGACTGTGACCAAAGCGCTACTTTGATTAGTCAGCGNCTTAGTCATCGCGGCTGTTACGCGCCGTAGTGACTAGCGGACGAATATGCTCATCAACCGCTTCNCGAGCGCGAAAAATTCGTGAGCGAACGGTACCCACCGGACACTGCATCACTTGGGCAATATCTTCGTAGGCTAAGCCGTCCAGCTCACGCAGCGTAATAGCGGTGCGTAAATCATCTGGCAGTTTCTCAATCGCTTCATATACCGCCGCCTCAAGTTGATCCCGAGCAATAGATGCTTCTGGCGACTCTGAGTCCGCCAAGCGACCACTCTGATCAAGAATTTCAGCGTCGACAATATCTAAATCGCTACCTGGCGGCCGACGTCCACGAGATACCAAGTGGTTTTTCGCCGTGTTAATCGCAATGCGATACATCCAGGTGTAAAACGCGCTCTCTGCGCGAAATTTACCCAGCGCACGATAAGCCTTGATAAAAGCCTCCTGCGCCACGTCCTGCACTTCTGCATGGTCGTGGACGTAGCGTCCAATCAAGCCAATGATTTTATGCTGATATTTTTTCACCAGCAGATCAAAAGCGCGTGTATCGCCTTTCTGAGCACGTTCAACCAGCTGTTGGTCTGTTTCACGAGTGCCCATTCACACGCTCCTTCTGCTCGAACGTTTTACGCCGAGCTTTGTGTCTTTTTCGCCCTGTAAGCCGGGCCTTCACAGCAAGCAGCATAGCGTCCCTTGGGCATAAGTTAATCATCATGGAGGAAATTAACAGGCAAAGCTCCACCTGCCCCCCTTGGTTATGTTGCACGCGTTGAATTGCTAAACACCAATATCGTCTAGTGTTACGCGTTCTTAGCAGCGCATCAAGCGCTTGCCCCCTCTAGTTAAAACCCTGAGGCTGACATTTTTCCTTAATGCAAAGTTCCGTAACAATTGATTTTTACCACCGTGACGCGCCATAGTAGTGGCCACTTTTAGCCCATCGCGAACGCACAGGTAGCAAGATGTCAGATCAACAGGTTAGTAACCTTAACGTCCTTGCACAGGATGTTCTTACCACCCCAGAAGCACTGAAAAACGCTATCCCCTTAACGGAAAGCGCCGAGCGTTCGGTTATCGAAGGCCGTCAGACCATCCAAAACATTCTAGATGGCAAAGATCCGCGTTTGCTCGTGGTCGTTGGCCCCTGCTCTATTCACGACGTTGAAGCAGCGCTTGATTATGCCCGCCGCCTGCGCACTCTGGCTGATCAAGTGAGCGACAGCCTCTATATCGTGATGCGTGTCTATTTCGAAAAGCCGCGGACGACCGTGGGCTGGAAAGGGTTAATTAACGACCCGCACCTGAACGACTCTTTCGAAATTGACGAAGGCCTGCACATTGCCCGCAAACTGCTGGTCGATTTAGCCGAAATGGGTCTGCCGCTAGCTACTGAAGCGCTTGACCCCATCTCTCCGCAGTACCTGCAGGACTGCATTAGCTGGTCAGCCATTGGTGCCCGCACCACCGAGTCACAGACTCACCGTGAAATGGCCTCCGGCCTCTCCTGCCCGGTTGGCTTTAAAAACGGCACCGATGGTAGTCTGGATGTGGCGATTAACGCACTGCAATCTGTCGCTAACCCGCACAACTTCCTGGGCATCAACCAGGCAGGCCAAGTGGCGATTATCCGCACCCGCGGCAACGCCTATGGCCACGTGGTCCTGCGCGGCGGCAATGGTAAGCCCAACTATGATAGCGTGAGTGTTGCCNTGGCNGAGAAAGAGCTTAAAAAATCTAATCTCTCTGCCAACATTATGATCGACTGCTCACACGCAAACTCGAACAAAGATGCCGCGCTGCAGCCACTGGTACTGGAAAACGTGACCAACCAGATTCTCGAAGGCAATACCTCGATTATCGGCCTGATGGTGGAATCCAACATTGGCTGGGGCAATCAAAAAGTGCCTGCAGACTTAAGCCAGCTGCAGTACGGCGTATCGATCACCGATGCCTGCATCGACTGGGACACCACAGTGGAAACGTTCACCCGTATGAACGAGAAACTAGCATCGGTACTGGCGAAACGCATCGCGTAACGAGCCACCGCTCTCAAAAACGNCCCGCNGAGCGCTGCTTAGCGGGCGTTTTTTATNGCCAGAACCTAACGCCCCCTATCACCTATGCCTGTATATCGCGCCTGAAAGGCGGCAACGCATCTAATAGCGCCTGGCCATAGCGGCGCGTAATCACCCGCCGATCCAGCAGCGTAATAACTCCCCGATCGCTCTCTTTACGGATTAAACGACCACACGCCTGCACCAGTTTAATCGAAGCATCCGGTACGCTAATACGCATAAACGGGTTACCGCCCTGGCTCTCGATCCATTCGGCAAGCGTTGCCCCAACAGGGTCATCCGGTACCGCAAACGGCAGCCGAGTAATCACCACGTGGGTGAGATAATCCCCCGGCAAATCGATACCCTCGGCAAAGCTAGCTAAGCCGAAAATCACGCTGCCCTTACCGCTATCCACCGCCGCTCTGTGTCGCTCGATGAGTTCTCGTTTGGGCAGCGCGTCTTGCGCCAAGATGCGCTCTTTTGCCGCAGCAGGCAGAGCCTTTTCCACCGCACGTAGCTGAGCGCGAGAGGAAAACAGCACCAGTACCGCCTCCTCCTCACCTAGCTGCGACACAAAGCGCACAATGGCGTTCTCATGGGCATCCCGGTCACTGGGGTCCGTTGCCTCTGCGGGCACCCGCAGAACCGCATTGGCGTAATCAAACGGGCTAGGAAGCGCCTGATAACGGTAGCGGTTAGCTAAACCAGCCCGCTCCTGCAGGCGCTCAAAACGGCCAAGCGCCGTGAGCGTTGCCGAAGTGACAACCGCCCCGTGGCAGCGCCCCCATAGGTGCTTGGCAAGCGTGTGCGCTGCAGAAACCGGGCTTGCTGAGAACTCAATCTCTGGTTCGCCCGCCACACGACTGAGCGTTATCCACCGTGCGCTGGGTGGCGCATTGGCGGCATCCTGTTCACTAAACGCTTGCCACAGCGCATGAGCCTCCAGGGCGCGACCATGGAGCAACGCTATTAGAGGCAGCCACGTTTCCGCCTGGTCACGGTCCAGGCCGGTCTGTTTATCCGGGTCCAGGCTTTCGCGCAGAATATCGCTAATGCTTTCTAGACTTCTCGACAGGGTGGCAAACATGACTAGCAGCTGCTGCGCCTGTTCGCGCAGCGCCTCGGGCACTTGGCCTTTTTCAAAGCGCTGCTGATGGGTCGCCTCTTCATCTGCCAGACCATTTTCACGCCCTGCCAGCTGATGCCCCATGCTAAACACGTCACCCAGCGCAGGCTCCAAGCTATGCAGCAGCTCAGGCAGCCCTGCCAGTAAGCGAGCAATGGTGGGCTGTACCGCCAGNCCCTGNTTCAAATCCGTCAAACTACTTTTCAGGGTTTTTAGCCAGCGCAGACAGCCGTGCACCGCAAAGCGGTGGGCGAAATGGGACAGCGCCTTATCCGGCAGGTGGTGACCTTCATCGAAAATAAAGATGCAGTCGGCAGGGTCTGGCAGAATCGCACCACCCCCAAGGGCAAGATCCGCCAGCACAAGGTCGTGGTTAGCAACGATAACATCCGCATTTTCCAACTCTCGACGAGAGCGGAAAAAGGCGCAGGCACCAAAATGCCCGCAACGGCGACCGGTGCACTGGCGATGATCCACCGTCAGCTGACGCCAGTGGCTGTCTTCGATAGACACCGGCCAGGTATCGCGATCGCCTTCCCACTCGCCTTTACCGTAGGCCTCCGCCATATCGGTGGCCAGTACGTTAAAGTCGCTGCTATCAGCTTGAAGGGATTGCTCGAACAGCGAAAGGGTTGGGTTGGGCTCACTACCCTCCAGCGCTTGATCCAGCCGCGCCACGCAGACGTAACGGCCGCGACCTTTCGCTAGCGCATAGCGAAAGGCAACACCGCTATGGCTAGCCAGCGACGGCAGGTCTTGATTCAACACTTGCTCTTGAAGGGCAACGGTGGCCGTGGAGACAATGAGCCGTTTGCCTTGCGCCTTGGCTATGGGCAGCCCTGCAATGAGATAAGCCAGCGTCTTGCCCGTTCCGGTACCGGCTTCCAGCACGCAAACGTGGCTATCGCTAACGCGCTTTCCCTCGCTGTCGCACTCGATATCACCTAGGGTGCGGGAGATTTCAGCAATCATTAAGCGCTGCCCGTAACGTGGTGTCAGCCCTAGCTTTTCCACCACGTTACGGTAGGCCTGCTGAATATCGTTTTTAAGCGCGTTATCCAGCATGCCCGTTACAGCATGCCTTCCGGCGGATGTTCGCAGGGCAGCTTACCGTTAATGTAGCGCTCAATCTCTGGCAGTGAGAAGGCGTCTTCTTCACCAACAAAGCTGATGGAGACCCCTTTGGCGCCCGCGCGGCCAGTACGGCCAATACGGTGGACGTAATCTTCAGGGTCTTCTGGCAGCGTGTAGTTGATAACGTGGCTGACGTCTTCAATATGGATACCGCGACCCGCAACATCGGTGGCAACCAGTACCTGAATCTCTCCCTCGCGGAAGCTTTCCAGCGTTTTAATACGCTGGTTTTGAGGCACATCACCGGACAGCATAGCCGCGCTGACACCCGCTTTTTTCAGCAGATCGTCAAGCTTGCGCACCAAATCACGGCGGTTACCGAAGACCATGACGCGCTCAAAGCTCTCCTGCTCCAGTAGCTTCACCAGCAGCCGCTGCTTATCGTCATCGGAGACAAGATAGACGCGCTGGTCGATATCCGCCTGATTCTCGACGGTCACTTCGATCTCGACATGCGCCGGATCAAGCGTCCATTGGCTCGCCAGATTGAGAATATCGTCGGTGAAGGTGGCCGAGAACAGGAACGTTTGGCGCTCCTCTTTTTTCGGCGTGTAGCGAACAATGCGCTTCACGTCGGGGATGAACCCCATGGAGAGCATACGGTCCGCCTCGTCGAGCACCAGCACTTCGGTTTCAGAGAGGTCGATATCACGCTTCTGATGGAAGTCCAGCAGGCGCCCAGGCGTGGCGACCAGGATATCGATCTTCTTGCTCAGGCTATCGCGCTGTTTTTGATAATCCATGCCGCCGACGACACTGGCGACATTAAGCTGAGTAAAACGCGCAAGAGCTTTGGCGTCTTTCTCGATTTGCAGCGCCAGCTCTCGGGTCGGCGCGATAATCAGCGCGCGGGGTGCGCCCGGCTTTTGGCCATCCGGCGTGGGCTCTTCAAGGAAGTAAGCCATCACAGAGATTAAAAACGCGGCCGTTTTCCCGGTGCCCGTTTGCGCTTTACCGACAATATCGCCACCTAACAGCGTGTGGCGCAGTGCTTCCGCCTGAATGGGCGTGCAGTACTCAAACCCTTGGGCATGAATAGCGCGCATTAGAGGCAGCGGCAGATCAAAGTCATGGAAGCGCCACTTGCCGGCAACGGCGGGCACCTGAAACTGACGAAGATCCCAGTTCGACTGACGACGACGCGGTTTCCGACGACGACGTTTAGGCTTGCGGTTCTGGGCCGATGCTGTGGTCTGTTCCGACTCGCTCATAGGCTGTGTATCTGTCCATTGCTGTGGAGGTTAGGCATCACGAAGTGCGCATTGTACCAGGGGTTGGCGATAAGAGCGCGCCCTGCTGTCGAAGGAGCACGCTTGCCTGTTAGAATAAGGCATACATTAACCCAAGGAGCGCGACATGACGCGTAAGAAAAAGACTCGTTCATTAGCGGATAAAGTGACTATCCGCACTGGTCGCCGCAAAGATTATAAAAAGTGGCGCCATGAGAACCCTGAGCAGGTGACCTCATCGCGCCGCTTTGTGGCTAAAAAGCAGCAGCAGCGCAAACTACAAGCCGTGCGTAAACTAGCGCGCCAGCAAAGTGGCCAACCGATTGCGATTCACCCTGACAAAGGGGGCGACAACTCATCAGGAGACCCTTCGTAATGCGTTTGGTGTCGTTTAATATCAATGGCATTCGGGCACGGCTACATCAGCTTCAAGCGNTGATCGACACTCAACAACCTGATGTCATTGGCNTACAAGAAACCAAAGTGCAGGATAGTGAATTCCCCGTGGCTGACGTAGAAGCCATGGGCTATCACGTCTTCTATTATGGCCAGAAAGGGCATTACGGCGTTGCGTTACTGTGCCGCCAACAGCCGCAGGCGGTGTTTTACGGTTTTCCTGATGATGAAGAGGATGCGCAGCGCCGCATGATTGGCGTCAAGCTTCTCGCCGACGATGGCGAAGCGGTCACTGTGTGGAACGGCTACTTTCCGCAAGGCGAGAGCATTGATCACCCCACCAAGTTTCCGCACAAAGCACGCTTTTATCAACAGCTCGCACACCTGCTTAATACCCAGCATGCTCCTGAAGAGCGGCTGGCGGTCATGGGTGATTTTAATATCTCACCGGAAGACCAGGATATAGGCATTGGCGAAGCCAACCGTAAACGCTGGCTGCGCGATGGCAAAACCAGCTTCCAACCCATTGAGCGTGAGTGGCTGGAAGGCATTAAAGCGTGGGGGCTTAGCGACAGCTACCGGCTGTGCCACCCTAATAACAGCGAGTGGTTCAGTTGGTTTGACTACCGTTCTAAAGGGTTTGATCGAGAGCCAAAGCGCGGCCTGCGTATCGACTACATTCTCGTCTCAAAGCCTTTGGCCGAGTGCGTGACAGGCGCAGGCATCGATTACCCGCTACGCGGTATGGATCGCCCCTCCGACCACGCCCCAACCTGGAGCGACTTTACATTAACGCTCCCTGTTACTCAGTAGTATGTGAAGCAATTAGCAAGAAAATTCAGTAACAAGAAAACAGCCTGCCCCTTGTTTAGCGAAGGGGCTTTTCTTATCAACGAAAATTGGCCAGCCACTCTTCCGCTTGGGTATCCCCAAGATTAGCAGCGGTTGTAAGCGCCGCCTCTGCTTGCTCATTTCTCCCCCACCCATAAGCAAGTTGACCCAGTTGGCGCCAGTCATCGGCTGATTGCGTTACTTCAGCGAGCGCTTGCCAAGCGCCCAAGGCATTATCAATATGTTTCGCCTGCTGCCAGGCCGTCGCTCGCAAGCGCAACGTCTCTTCGTTGCTAGGAAGCTCGCCTGCCTCAAGCGCTGCCTCTAAATGCTCCCCGGCACGNGCGGGGGTCCCGCCTGCNAGATGAAGCTGGATAAGAGTAAGGCGCTCATCTGGGGTCGAGANCTTGCCTAACTGCCANGCCGCCTCCCAGACGGCGGCTGCTACGCCCAACTGGCCTGCCTGCTGGGCAAGCCCGGCTGCCTGACGCCATGCATCGGCTTCGCTCTCNGCGNTTAAGCCCTTCAACAGCCAACTTAGCGCCTGCTCATTCTCTCCTGTGTGNCGTAGCACAACATTCGTGAGCGTTTGTTGTTCAGCGCTGAGATCCCCTTGCTCTAGCAGCGGCACCAGCCACTCTAACGCAGCCTCCCAGCGCTCCTCTTCGGCCAGCATTCGCACCAACAGCCACGCCGTTTCTGCGTAACGCTCATTGCCCGAGGACTCTGACAACCACTGTTCGAACAGAGCAATGGCCTCATCACGCTCTCCGGCTGCACGGCGCAGCGACGCCTCATCGCGCAGCCAGCGGCGTACCTGGCTATCGGGAACGCTCGGGCGTTGGCGAGCGCTGGCCAGTTCATCGGCGGCCGCAAGGTTTTCCCCCTGG
>JGI25134J35505_10000696_pt1 | contig 13432 bp, 9 predicted proteins | sample ETNvirnome_6_100_FD_35505 | JGI IMG/M metagenome (IMG submission 35505) | reverse complement strand
GTTCATAGTTAATGACCTTCCTTTAATACAAAAAGAGATGCCGGAAGAATGGATCGAAAACGGCATCGCTTTGATTATACGAGACCTGTGGTCGGCTAGATGGTCAGCCCTTGGCCAGCCTGTCGCGCTCCCTGAAGAGGCAGAAGCTGAAGTAGAGAGGCTAGAAAACGGCGACATCGTAGACAAGATCCTCCTGGAAGAACTCGCCAAGGTGATGGAAGCCGAGTCCTGGCAGGCCTTCGTTAGGAACCAGGGAGAAGAAGTAGAGGCCCGCAAGGCTGGAAAGCCAGGGCTTTATGGTCACGCGGATGTCTCTACATCTGAATGGGCTCAGAACATGCGTATCAAGCTGGCCAATCCTGGTAAGTTTTACTCAGGACCGTACTACCGCATGCAGGACTATTATAGGTACCTACTAGGCGACCCAGCAGCAATGCTAGACCTACAGGCCCCCTACACGCGCCTTACAGGCCCAGGCAAGACAGGACTAAACGCATCAAAAATAAGACACAAGCTCATTCAGTCGAGATTCGACCGACTAGCGGCAGACAACGCAGAGGATCTTGCCACTATGACCGAGGTTGAGAAGTTCGAGGCGACCAAGGTCCTGCAGGAACGGGCAGAGATATGGGCAGGCGATAAGCTTCTTGCTATCTACAATATGGGTAGAGGAAAGGTCCTGCTCTGGAAGGACAGCCAGGACACCTGGCTAATGAACAACCCCAACTTGCCTGGACCTATGAAAGCTCTGGCTGCTGTTATGCTCCCAATAGCAGCCCATGAGCAGCCCTACTGGGGCAAGATGCACATAGAGACAGAGTCTCCTCTAGCTTATCTGACCCGCGCAGGTTTTCCCTTGAGTGCTCTTTTCGGCGCTTGGGTGAGAGGGCAGGAACATGCAGCCCCTTCTCAGAGTGTGCATGTTCCTATGCACACTCTGAGTGTGGGGCTGGAACGGATAGGGGAGTCCATCCCAGAAATGTGGAGCCAGCCGTCTTTAACTTATTTACGCACAGGTGGTAGCCTGATCTTCAACCCGGAGATCGGCGTAAACATGGATAACACCATCAGGGCTGCCCACGAGATGGTGACAGGCAACAAACCTCCCCCCAGCCGAACAATCCGACAGGCAAGCCACATTCTTCTAGCGATGCCTGTTGTCTTTATGGAGCCTAGTGTCATAGGCCTGGGGCTTGGATCTATAGGCAAGATCAGTGAGATGGGAAACGCGTTTGTAAAAACCAGGTCTCTTAATAAGTGGGCCAAGGTGGTGCGAGATGCGGACAAGTTTGAAGACCCACTAGAGGCTGTGGCTTTCCTGAATAAGGAACTTGAGAACGCTGCGATAACCGGCACGTACAACCTAAATGTGCATCGGAAGCTTGGCTTTAATGAGTCAGCCAAGGCCGACCTGGAGATCATCCGCAACGAATACATCCAGGCCATCAAGGACGAGGAGCGCCTCACCGCCGAGATCCTTGATACCAAGTCAAGGATTGGGGTCCTTGAACACACAAGGGGAACGACTGTAATAAAGGGAGGCACCCCCGAAGAGGTGGCGCTTGTTCAGCAGAAGGCGCTTGCGGAAGCAAAGTACCGCGTTGCAAAGGCCCGCATTGCAGAGGCCGTTATTATTGAGGCAGAGGCTGCGGCTGAACTGGAGCAGCTATCCAAGATATATCTTCAGTACCTAAAAGACATGCCACTTGAGGACCTTCCCCTGTCAGTCAAGTCCTGGAAGTCTCCATTCACTAGGCGCTGGAACCCGGAGAAACAGAACCCCTTCGACCTGGAAAGAGGAGTGAGCCTTAAGGCCGTTGACGAAGACCTTGACACCGTAACACTAGCCATCGAAAAGCAGATTGACGGGGCCGACATAAACAAAAAGAAGAACGTCCCAGAGCTTATACGTGCCCAGCAAATAGCCCAAGACATCGCCACGCGTAGCGCAGAGATTAGGGCATCGAGACAAAGACTCATTGACCTGGGCGCTTCTGTCGTAACTCCTGCCCGTAAAACCAAAAAAACCAAGGCCTCTGATGCGGCATCAGGGGCAATGCCTCCCAAGGCAACTCAGCCAGAATCATACTATGCGAAAGAGGCGATTAAAAGAAAGAAAGCCGCAGCCAGGGAGGAGGCAGACGCCTTTCGCAGGGCCAACAAGAAAAAAGAAAAGGCTATCGAAAAGGAAAGGACTAAACTTAGAATCTTAATCAAGGGCAGCAAAAACAAAACAGGCCTAAGCAAGTACCTTCGTGACTGGGACAAGGCCATGAAGAACCTGGACCCTGCGTTTGCTGAAGCGGCGAAACGGTACCGGAATATCCGAGGGCTCAAGGACGCGCAGATACGCCTGTCGAACTACCGGGCAATCATCGAGCAATCAGAGGTTCTTAACGAGGCCCGCGCTGGTGTTCTTTCGGCGTTTAACGCTGCAAAAAAAGACCTACAGGTAGCGATCAATCTCAGGAAAGACGTTCCAGGGTTAGCAAAGCCCAAGGCAGGAACGGTAGCGTTAAAGCTAAAAACAGCAGAGACCTCACTGGCTCAAGCCAGGGTTAAAATAGCAAGACAAAAAGCAGTGACTAAGGCCTCACGGGAGTCGCTCGATGAGATCGCTACCAGCCTGGAGAAAGCCGCAGCAGAGATCAAGCGGAAGCCATCTATAGTGAGAGGAGGCAGTATAGACGCTCCTGCCGCTCTAAAGGCCTACGCTCCCCCTGGGGTGGGCCAAAGCCTGTCTCAGTGGGTAGGCAGGGTAGCAGAGGGTCGTGAGGGCAAGGTTGCTAGATGGCTGGCCAAGGCACTTCGGTCCCCTGACGTTACCTTGATGGCTAATGGATTCAAGAAAAGAGGGCTCCTCGTTGACCAGTTGCTCGCAGAAGAAAGGCTTTCTGGAGTAGAGGTCGAGAGCGTAATGGAGTTGGCAGACGCACGGGCCGTTGCCTGGGGGTCTCAGTACAAGAGAAACCCTCTTGTCTGGTACGATGAGAAGGGTCCAAGGCTTGTGATTAGGTCCTTCGACGCACCTGATGAGGGACGCTCTTACTTGCGAGCAGAGCTAGATATGCTGGACGAGTCAGACTATCTCTTCTCGATGAAAAAGAGGAACGAGCGGTACGCTTTCCGGTCAGGGAAGTTCTCAGGAGCCCCTCGTGTGCGAGGCATAAACTACAAAGGCCTGAGCCCCAGGGATGCACGCCAAAGGTTTTATGACACGCCCGTGCGCGGGCCTTCTCCGGGAAAGAGGATTAACGCAAAGGGGGAAGAGAAAGACATTCTAGGGCCTATTCTAGGTGAGCCCATGAGGAAAGAGAAGGACCTGGATGCGTTGCGCAATCGTTTAATAAACTTCACAGAAGCAGGCATTGACAGCAGGTTTTGGTATCGTGAGGCAGGCAAGGGAATACTTGAAATGGCTTCGGGGGATATCCCTCTAGCCAGAAGAATAGCTGCTGTTATCTCAGAGTTAAGCCCGCAGAAGTCGGTGCGCGAGAATGTGCTACAGGCTGTTCGCGCCATCCAGGCCATGGATAAAGGGGAGAACCCGCAGCACCTCATCACGATCCTCAACCAGGCCAGCAAGACCAGGACGGGAACACTACAAAAGGTCATCAATGCCTACGAAAGAGGAGAGGCGCTGGGGCCAAAGGTGGGGGCGTTTAAGGATGACCTGCTAAGGTACATCGACCCAGAGGTCGTTTCGGACATGCCGACCATTGATACATGGGTCATGAAGGCTTTTGGGTATGCGGGAGGGTCACCGGACCCAGGGCAGCAGAAGTTCATCAAGCGCATCATCGAGGACATCCGAGACCACCTAAACAAAAAGGTTAAGCACGGCGAGGAGGAGTGGTCAAACGACCAGGTGCAGGCTGCAATGTGGGTTGCCACAAGAGACCTTGACCCGCGTTACGCCTCTCAGTCTAACTACGATATCGTTGACGGGATGAAGGACACAGGTCTGTGGATGACCCTGGAAAGCAAACCAGGCTCTAATACGGACCATCTGCAGGAGTTGTTCAAGGCTGACTGGCGCAAGCAGTTAGAGTTCCACGCCGAGGTAATGTCGATACTTAAGACCCCTGAAGGAAGGGACGTACTGGCGCTAGAGCTAGGGCCGCTCCCCATCCAGCGAATAGGAACGCTTGGGCTTTACCAAGGAGACTACTCCCCCGGTTCAGCGGTTATCCTGGCCTTGGGAAGAAGCACGGGTGACGACCAGCACATCCTCACAAAGGAAGGTCACGCCCTTGCGAATATGTATGCGGTAGCTAATGCAATACTGCTAAGACAAAAGGCCCTTGCATGGCACACCAGGTACCAAAGAGCAGGCCTTTCAAAGGGGAAGTCCAACGGAATAAGGCTCGACCTGAAAGAAAGAACCCCCACCCATGAAGAACTAGATGACCTGTCCAAGGCCTTGGTGGACCAATACGGAACCAAAGCTGCACAGTCGATTGCTGTAGTGGGCACGCCAGACGGGGTACACTTGCTCAACCTGGAATACGAGGGGATCAAGAACCTGGATTTTCAGCGAGATGTTAATGCTATTGCTAACAGGGTTTTCGGAGAGAGGATAACCAACCCTATAGAAAAGCGAAACTTCCGCTCCCAAACCGGGTATAAAGAGAATGACTGGAGGGCAAATCCTAATGGCGAAGATTTTCTCAAGTGGCTCGAAGAAGGTGACGGAGACAAGTTCAAAGGACACGGAAGAGAAGCCAGGGAAGCCGTTGAACGTGTACTTCGGCGGTATGACCCCAGTATCGTGGCTGCTCAAAAGAGGATTGCTGACCGAGAAGGATGGACGTTTAATCAAGCACTGGGGGAAAGATGGAGAGCCAAAGGAGGAGAGCAAGCCTTAACGGAGGCCGCTCCAATATCCACGCCTAAGACACTCCTGCAATCAGAAGAGGGAACGATAAAAGGAGCCACGGTCTTTCCTGAAGGGGTGGGATCAGATGCCCAAAAGATCATTTACCTCTTCAAGTACAAGGACCCTTCTAACCCAGGATTCGATGTCAGCACGGTGCTGCATGAACTAGGCCATGTGTTTCGCCGCGACCTTATAGGCGAGGAGAAGAAGGCCGTTGAGACCTGGATAGGAAAGACACTCAAGAAGACAGGCCGAGCCGCTGAAAAGGACGCGCAAGGCAACTTCGTCTGGAATAGAGAGGCGGAAGAGCTATTCGTAGACGCATGGCTGGTATGGCTTCAAAAAGGAAAGGCCCCTACGAAGAGCCTGCAGGGTGCGTTCCACTACTTCTCCCGCTGGCTGAAAGGCGTCTACCAAACAGTGGAGGACAACTTCCAGCTAGACCCTTCTATTGAAAATGCCTTTGCCGACCTGCTGCAGCTAAAGAGGCACCCCGACGACATGGGTCGCATCCTCGACCAGGCCAAGTTCTCAAAGTCATTGGACGAGAGGTACGGAAGGGCCACCGTCATGAAGTTCATAGAAGAAGTCGGAGGGCCTGAAGGGCGCATCATCGAGGAGGCCACAGGAAGAGAGCCGTCTGTCATTACCTTGAGGGGAGAGTATGTAGCTGCCCCAGAGAGCTACGGGCTAAACAAGAGATACCTCACCGATGCTGACATAGATGAGATGCTGGATGCTCCGTCCAGGATCTTTGACGCGGATAACCCTGGGGCTGCGGAGTGGCGTGCAGCGGCAGCAGCAGGGCTTAGGGCGCGGATGATGGATGGAACGACAACAGGTGTTATTCCTCCCTACCCATGGAAGGGGAAAGACCTCTCCGGGGAGGCCGTCGATGTCGTAGAGGATGTGCTTGCGTCTTGGACTCCTTCCGATCTCACAATGATAAGGGAGAAGGGGAAAAGAAATACGTGGGGACGAGACAGGCCACAAATAGAAGGCGGCGTAGTGATGCCTGCCACCCAGGGTACCGCTCTCCTTAAGCCTGCCAGGGCCTTTAAGGCGGAGCCCCTATCACCTGCTAGAACGTCCAAGCTTCAAGACGCTGTTGAGATGCTCTCTAACTTCGCCAAGAGCCACATGGCCCAGGAGGCAGGACTCCTGCCTGCGAAGGCAATAGACAGGCAAATCAAGGCGATGATTGGCCCTTATGGGGGCGGAACCTCTATTACGGCAGCGGTAAAGCAGCCTATCCGAAACTTCATAAGGAAGTTCAGGCCCGTCTTTCATCCTGACGTGTCTAACTACAGCGAGTACAGCAAGCTTGTATACGACGCTATGAAGCAGGTTGACAACATGCTCGATAGAACGTCGAAGGACGTGATAGACATAACGACATGGTCTCGCAATCCTATCGACACCCTCATCAGGTATGTATCCACAACGGACGCCATTGAGATCAACCGCTACAAGGCGGGGTCTTCAGAGTTCGCAACAGGCGCTACTAAGGCTCTAGCCACTGCTAGAACCGTGGCTCGCCCCAGCGTCATAGAGTACACATGGATGAACGTATCTGACCAAGATATGTTTACCCAGTTCAGGCGATGGGCTCTGGGCCTGATGGCGGACGAGGCAGGCATAGCCGAGCTAAAGGACTCAAAGATCCTAAATGGATTGGCGAGGGCCTTTCTTCCTCGTTCAGGGCCAGCGATTCCTGACGCAGCCATCGCCACGATGAAGGACACAATCATAAATGCTCTGAGGCAGGACATCGACTTCCGGTCACTGCAAAGAACCATCTACTTTCAGGCTAACAAGCCTTCCAGTAAGGGAGGCTTTGGAGAGGCATCGGGCTATGCTGCCAAGATTAACGAGTCGTATCTCATAAACCGGCGGGGCGGCACGGTTCCGTTTGACGAGGCCGCTAAACTTAAAGACCGCAGCCACCTGGAGATAGTTGACCCAAGGTCTACTGCCCAGATGATCGACATTGTGACCTCTGGCGCTATTATGTTTAGGTTTAACCGAATCTTTCGTCGAGCGGTTGGCGGGAACATTACAGCTAAGAACGCTGAAAACGTGACGAAGTACCTGTCGGGCCTTGTTGGTGAGATCAAAACTCAGAAGGAGTACGAGGAGGTCTTTCTTACTCTGGAGCGACTTGGCATGCCTGCGCGCAACAGGCTGGCAAAAGGAAAGATAGGACTCAAATCAGTAGACCTCATCAAGGACCTCCGGGCGCTAGACCGATCAGTAGAGACCTCCGTCTTCATCCCACGTCATCTGTTTGATGTCGTCGAGGGCAAGATGGACAAGTTTGTCAGGCAGCTAAACGCCTACCATGCAGTAGCCCCTACTATTGCCGAAGTTTTCCCCTCTCTCAGGAGCGTAAGCCCTAGCGCCCTTGGTCGAGCGGCCAAGATCAACATGACAGTGGGCGTTGGGGTTCTAAGACCTTGGTACATGGTCAACGATTATGCTGGAAACAACGCCCAGTTATTCCAGCGGATGGGGGTGGCGGAAACTGCGCGGCAATCCTCAAGAAACCTGCCTGGATACCTTCCGGTCTATGGCAAGTACGCTACCCTGGCAATGTCGCGCATGGCAGAAGAGACCAGGAAGAACGTACCTATCTTGCGCCCCATGGTAGAGGCCCTGTTTGACCCAGACCTCCAGGCCATCTGGTCTGGAAGGAAAGGCTTCATGCAGTCCAGCACCACGACGCCCAGGGTCATGAGTTACAGCGAAGCGCGAGAGCGCCTTATGCAGGTTGCTATTGAGACCCAGGTTAGCGAGGAGTTGCTGCAAGGCGTCAGCCGATGGACCCGTGCAAATCCTCTGTTGGCCAAGTCTGACGACTCCTGGAAAGCGTGGGTTTCGTCCCTGGGTCCAAAGGGAAAGAGAGGCCTGTCGAATATGCAGGGCGATATCTACGACCATGTCCAGTGGGCGCAGCAGCAACAGAGAGCCATGCTCTGGCTGGACATTTGGCGCAGGACAGGGGACACAGCCCAGGCTGACAAGGCGGTTAAGGATGCCTTCTACTCCTGGAAGCACGGCTTTGCCCAGATGGAAGCAGGCTTCCTCGCCCAGTTTAATATCCCGTTCTATCGGTGGTGGAGACTAGCTTGGTGGCAGGCCAATATGGCGCTGATGGAGCCGTTCGTTAAGCCCTCTGGGGCATACATGAAGAAGGCGCTGTACAGCGGAAACGAGATCGACCAATACAGAAAGCAAATAATGCTCATGCACGGTATCCCCTACTGGTATCAGGAAGACTATAAAGTTCAGTCGGATACAACGCGCACGGCCCTGGACGACCTTATCGCTATGAGGGTTCCTAAATGGATGAGAGGCGGGACTTATCCGTTTATCCACAGGCCCATCTCCAACGAAAGGATGATGTGGGAGATGGCGCATGGCAGGCCTGCGTTTACTGATATCGCCCAGGCATGGTCCCCGATGTCCGCGATAGACACCATGCGGGTGGCGCTCATGCCTGCGGTTATATCAGGAACACTTGCTGTGTACATGGCGAAGATGGTCTCCGAAGGAAAGGACCCAGCGGTAATCCCGGCTGACTTCTACGAGGCGGGAATCATTGACCCAATAATGTCCTTCACTGGCCCTTTTGTGCAGACTATAGTTGAGCCCGCGTTTCGACAGCACCTCGACCCCCTGGCCACTAAAATCTACCCCAGGAAAAGAATGAGCAATGAGGAAGTTATTACCTGGAAGTTTATCAGTCAGAACCTACTGCCTGGGAACATGATGCCTAACCAGGACAAGGATGGGTACTACGTCCAGAACCCTCTTACGGTTTTGATGCTGCGCCTGTTTATTCCTCAGTATGGGTCAAACCTACCGCTTGCCATCCGCACCCTGTACGACAGCCCTGTTGCCGAACAGGGCATGGACGCACAGATGATCTACGGGCTTAAGCGTCTTTTTCGATGGGGGGTTGAGTATCCCTACAACCCGAATCTTGAGTTTGCCCGTGATATAGACCGCATGTCGAAAATGGCCGAGCACCTTGCAGAACAGCAAGAAGCGGCTACAACTAAACCACAACCAGGCTTTAGATAGGAGTTAAAATGAAAAGATTCAAGCCAGCTATAGAGTTCAACTATTGGGCTGCGACCAGGGTTTACTCTGTTAAGCCTGTGAAGGCAGACCAGATCGTAGTGGCTGTAGGTACACGAGGGCTCTACGCAGCCTGTACCCTCGCTGACGCCTCTATGCCTTCACTTAGCAACGGCAGGCTACTGGTGACCAAGCACGCGTCAGCGGGCGAAGGCGAAGGCCTGGTGGTGTGCTTGCCTTGGAAGAGGTCCAACCCCACTGATACTTCTTACTTGGCCGAGGGCGCTCCTGTCTTCCTGGGTACAGATGGCGGATGGACTGGCGCACCCCCAGCAAACGGGGCTTTCACTCGCCAGGTAGGCCGCGTCCTGAAGTCCCACAAGACGGAGGGCTGCATTGAGTTCGACTTTACCGCTGAGAGCGACCACGCTTCTGCGCTGACCGGAGCGCACGCCAAGCCTGTGGCCTCCAATGACGCTGCCGGGTCGCTTCCGATGATGTATCGCTTGCCTGTTGTCCCCTCTAGTGAGGGCTACGAGACCGAGCCAATGTGCTTCAGCATGCAGGTTGTCGATGTCTGGGTGGTGGTTGAGGGCAAGAAGAAACAGGACTCTGGCTCAGTGGTTGTGTTCTCTGGAGCCAAGGATATCGCTGGGCCTCTGTTGCTCGCTAACCAAAAGCCTGGTAGCATTGTTCGCGCAGAGACCATCTCGCCGTCCTACAGTAAAGTCAGGGAGGGTTCGATCTTGAGGATTACAAACACAGGCAAAGCTAGAGGGACGGTCTACGTCCTGGCCTACCGGGCATAGGGGGACACAGTGGGTAGCAGCAAATCCGTTTACACCTGGACAACGGTGGATTTCCCCGCTGGAGGAACAGGCACCCAGGCGGCCGAGATCCCCAACCTACCGACCAAGGGTAAGATAATCCGGGTGAGGTTCGTTACAGCCGTAGCTGGAACAGATGTGAGGTACTGGATCGCTGACACGTCGCTATCCACCGCGCTTCCCCCTGTTCCTACTGGAGGAACCCTAAGCATGGTGACTGCATTTAGTGCGAGCGACCCGGATCCCATCGACCACTTAGGCGCGGAACTAAGAGACTCCAACGGGGCCGTCGTGGGGGAGAACATGGGGATCCCTTTTGAGCTTACGGAGACAGGTCCTCCAGGGTCTAAGGTTGGGAGCCTCTTCCTGGCATGGAACCTGGATGCCGACGTCGCTGCTACCTTTCAACTCGTTACCGAACCCCTGGTGACCTGATGGGGGCCGCAGCAAAAGACACATACATCTGGAAGAGGATGACTATTCCTAACACCACATTGGCAGGAGTCTACCAGCCGGTAGAGATCACTGACCTGCCTGTTAGGGGCAGGATTATCAGGATGCGTTTGGTTTCTCCCCCCGCCTTAGGACAACTCCTTGACTGGTATCTGGCAGACACAGAGTTTGCCCCAAACACCACCTCTCCCGATGGCGGCGCAATGAGCATTATCTCCCAGGAGGACACGGCTCTCAACCCAAGGAATATCGACATGATAGGGAACCATATGAACGACGCTACCGGAGCCAGGATAGCCGCGTTCGGTATCCCATTTCACCTCACGGAGACAGGCCTCCCAGGCTCCGGTGTTGGCAGTATGTTCCTGTCCTTCAACCTGGCGGTTGCATCCCAGCCTCTTGATCTTGTACTCGTAATCGAACCATTGGTGACATAATGAAAAAGTTCCTATCACGAAAACTGTTATTGACTGTCGCAGCCATCGGCCTTGTGACCACCTCAACACTGCTGGGTCTGCCCTTAGACGAGCAGGCTCTCAAGGCTATCACCACCATGGTGCTGGGTCTTGTCGGTGCTCAAGGTCTCGTTGACTTCGGAGAGGCCTGGACAACAGGCTCTGCTCTCGCGGAGGCCCTAAGCGAAGACGACACCGACTCTTCGGTATCTTCCCGATGAGCCTTCCTGAAGACATCCAGAAAGAGGTCGGAGCGATAGCGGTAGACGCTGTCGAGGAGTTCGTGGAGAAGGAAGGCATCGAGCCAGAGCGAGGCCTTGAGATGCTGGCTGACGCTATCGACGCCCTGCTGCCTCTAGGAGCCCTCGTAGGGGGTCCGCTAGGGCGAAGCCTGGAGCGAGGCGATGGGCCTGCCATAGAGGCGTTCCTGCGCGCTCTAGCCCCTATCCTTAAGCCTGACCCAGACCGTATACTAGAACGCGCTGAGAGGGCGCAGAAGAAAGGCAACAAGCGCAGAGCCGCTAGACTACGCAAGAAGGCGAAGCGCGTAAGCGAACGCCAGGAGGAGAAGGAAAGTGGCGACAGTTAAGCTAGAAAAAGCTGAGAAGCAACTCACTCCAAAGGAGATGAGTGAGCGCAGAACAAAGGCTTCCCATGACGCCATACTCAAGGAAGCCGAGTCCGATCAGCAGGCGCGGTTAGAAGAAACAGCCGCTGATCATTGGAAGGAAGCAGCAACAGATTTTGCAGAGTTCGTTGGTGGTCCCCTCCTCGTTGCAGCAGCAGCAGGCACCGCCATCCCTACGGCACCCGTGGGAGATGCCATAGGAAACCAATCAATGGCGGCTCACGAACTAGCCAACACCGAGAGGCTTCAAAGCTCAGATGCGCGGAGGAAAGGCGGTAAGACTAAAAGTTATAATGCCTTGCGGCGAAGTACACAGAAGGCGCAAGCAGGATTAGAAGCAGTTGATAAGGTTAAAGGTGCTTTTTCTCAAAGTTCCAAAGAAGGTATTTCAGCACAGACCTTTCACCGCATAGAAGGAATCGGTGACGAACTTGAGAAGGTCATAAGAAGCAATGAGAAGTATTACACCCGTGATGGCATAGAGACCCCCTACAACATGCAGAGAGAAAAAGACAAGCTGTATTCGTTGAGGAAGGCTGCTGATTCACTTTCTAAGAGCGAGAGAAAGGCTCTCTACGAAAGAACAGTACGGCAGTTCCTGCGGCTAGGGGAGAAGGGCGCATCATCGGTAGGCTGGGCAGGCAAACGAGCACTAGCCCTACCCATGCTCACCCTCGACTTCATCTTACGGACGGGCCCGAAGCAGCTTCTAAAGAACAGTGACGCTGAAACGATGCTGACGTACTCAGCCTTAAAATACAAAAAGCCACTCCAGAGGAGTTGGGTTCCAGGCGATGACATATTCAAGGCGTTGCAGCAAGACCTTGAGATGACGGAGAGGCTGCGTAAAAGTGGAGTGATTTCGGCAGCGTTCTATAATGAAGTTGTGAACGGAAAATGAAGCAGGAGGCAAGTGATGGCTAAAAAGAACTGGATCAAAGGGGCAATCAAGAAGCCTGGTGCTCTGCGCGAGGAGTTGGGAGTCAAGAAGGGCGAGAAGATCCCGAAGAAAAAGCTTGAGAAAGCGGCCAAGGCCAAAGGCAAGCTAGGCGAACGCGCACGACTTGCCGAGACCCTTGCAGGTCTGCGGAAGGGTGCTGCGAAAAGAGCCTTGAAGGGCTAGAGAGATGCCACTAAAGGAAGGCAGCAGTGCCTCAGTCATCGCCTACAACATCAAGAAGCTCATCGCTGAAGGGTACAAGAGGGCGCAAGCTGTTGCCATAGCCTACAGAAAAGCTGGTAAGATAAAAGGGAAGAAAGATATCAAGAGGAAGAAGTAATGGCAGACGGTTCAGGCGCAAAGCCCATAGGGAAAAAGTGGGGAGAGGGAAGAGGGGCGAAGGTCCTAGAGGCGTTAAGCCCGAAGGCCGGGGCGTCCGACACCTGGGTGGAGACCCTGCCTATGATGCCATCCAAGCCAGAAGGAGCAGTGGCCAGGGAGATCCGCGTGAAGCGCAAAGAGGGCGAGAACATGGGCGATTACCGCAGAAGGGTAGCCCGGATGGCTCTGGAAGGGGACAATACTGCATCTATCCAAAAGTTAGAGAAGAAGGAATACCGGCGACCGGAACTCCGCAAGGGCATAGACGATCTTAAGCCGCTGCCTCCTGCGAGACCCCCGCTTCGCCGCAAGGACAAGGGGACTGACAAGGTAGGAAAGCTAGAAGCCTCCATCGAGCGGGCCGCCAAGATGAACAAGTGGGAGCCGCAGACGAGTGACGCGGTGTCGGAGGCCGCGAGTTCGCTGGCCAACGAAATGGAAGGCGTCTTCGTTGACGACCTCGTGCTGGTGGAGACATCAGAAGAACACGACGCAGGAGTGCCTGATCGTATTTACTTCAACTATGACGGCTACGAGTGGGAGTCAGTCCGAGAGGAAGATGGCTGGGACCACCATCCTGTGCAGGAAGAACCAGTCCAGGAAGAACTCGCCACAGCGGCAGCAGCGACTATGCCTCTGTGGGCAATGGAACCTTCCCTGGCGGCGGACGAACAGCAGGCTGTTATGTGGAGGCATGCCGCTCTTGCCGAGCAGGAGGAAGATTGAAACTCACACCCGACTTCTCCCTGGCTGAGTTCAGGGTGACAAGCCAGAAGATTGAGAACA
>JGI25134J35505_10000681_pt1 | contig 13573 bp, 2 predicted proteins | sample ETNvirnome_6_100_FD_35505 | JGI IMG/M metagenome (IMG submission 35505) | reverse complement strand
GGTTACAAACTTTCTTTAGCATCAGATAGACCTCCTTTCCCTGCGGGATTCTTTGTTGAAGATTATTCATATTCTCAATTAAATGATGAGGATGTTCTTGATGAGAATAATGGTAGATTTGGTATCACTCCAGAATTCCCAGAAGGGACGTATGCATATTTTGCTACAGTTGATAGTACTCAAGCAGCATCTGCAGGACCATTTGCCAATTATAAGCAACCAGTATTCCCGTATCTAGTTGGTGAGAGTTATTATTCAACACCAAATAATTTTAACTTCCGAGTATCTTCTAACCAAGAGGAATTTAGATTTGGTAGTCCATGGCTTAGAAATACTGAGCCATATAATTTAATGGATGGAGAAGTTCAATATGAATATGCTTATATACCAAACAAATTAAAACAGACTGCAAGAATTAAGAATGTAGAAGCTGGTAGGGTTGATGCGGTTGGAATTGAGACAGGTGGAGATAATTATAAAGTTGGGGATTCTATAGAGTTTTTAAATCCCCCTCATGCTAGTAATGGAGCAGGAGCAGCAGCAAATGTTTCATTTATTGATGGTAAGGTAATTAATAATATTAGTGTTGCTTCAAGTACCATTACTCCAGTTGAAATTTATCCGGGAGAGAATAGGAGTGATTATGTTGTTGTTTGTTCTGACCCACATAATTTTAAAAATAACGAAACAATTAACATTTCTGGACTATCTACTACATCATCTAAGATTGGTGGGTACTATAAAGCAGGGATTACAACTGCTATGTTCTCTGTGGCAGGCGTTGGAACCACTACAACCGGTATAGGAACTATTGGTGCAACTGGAATTGTTACTTATATTAATTTGGATGGAAATCTTTCTTATCCTACTGCTGATTATTATCAAGTAAAAAATATTAGATCGAATGATGTATTCAAACTTGATGATGAAACGATTAAGATACTGAACATAGAACCTAAGTTATCAAGGGTTAGAGTTATTAGAGGTATTGGAACTGGTAGTACTGTGGGTGCGGCTCATAGTGCTACAACAGTTTTGTATGAGGATTCTAGACTAATAACAATAAATGCTGGATTTAAGACAAGTTATTCTATACTAATAACAATAAATGCTGGATTTAAGACAAGTTATTCTTATACAGTTAATAAAGAACTTTATTTTAATCCTAGTGAATCAGTTGGATTAGGAACTACTGCTGCAGTTGGTATTGGTACAACTATTTCCTTCTCTAATCCAGGAACAGGAATAAGTGAAATCTTTATTCCTACAAAATCTGTTTATATTCCTAATCATAAATTAAAAACTGGTGATCAATTAACTTATTCACCCAATAGTGGATCTGGTCTTATTGTTCAATTTACTAGTGCTGGAATAGGAACTACAGTAGCAAATCAAACAACTTTATATGCGGCAAAAATAAGTGATGATTTAATTGGTTTATCTACAGTTAGAGTGGGTCTTGGTTCAACTGGTAATTTTGTTGGCATATCAAGTACTTACCAAAATTCCACCACCTTATATTTTACTGGAATAGGAACAGGAGTTTATCATAGTTTTAAAACTAACTATGATGTAATCACTGGAGAGATTTCAAGAAACCTTGTAACTGTATCAACAGCAAGTACTCATGGATTAACAACTAATGATAGTGTTAAGGTTTCAGTAAGTCCCGGAATATCTACAACAGTTGTAGTTACCTATAATGATTATAATCGTCGTCTTTTGGTTAACCCAAAAACATTTGTTGCGGGAAATGTAGATACTACCTATAATACGATTAGTATTGCAGATAATCGATTTAGTACAGGACAAAAGATTGTTCATACTGCTACTACTCCTTCAGCTGGATTAGTAGATAATGGAATTTATTTTATAGTACGAGTTGATAATGATAAGTTTAAATTGTCTAAGACTTATTATGATGCAACTTTAGCAAAACCTGTTGTTATTAATATAACTTCTGCTTCTGCAGGAACTATTTCTTTAATAAATCCACCATTACAAGTATATAAGGATTCTACAGTTAACTTTGATGTATCTAGTGCTACCTTGGCATATACAGTTCAAGGAACAGACTATGCTGCCTTTGATTTTAATTTCTATACTGATCAGGCTTGTCGTGAGATATGGAATACCAGTTCTACTAGCACCACCTTTGAAGTTCAAAAGAGTGGAACTATTGGAATCGATGCTGCTGCTAAAGTTGTATTAACGGTAGATAAGAATATACCAGAGATTCTATATTATAAACTTGTTCCTGTTTTTGAGAGTGATATTCCGGCAGCAAAATCAGAAGTTGTAGTGGATACTGATGTTATTTCTGGTAGTTTGATAGAAGTTAAAGAAAGTTTGTATAATGGAACTTATGATGCATCTCTTCCTACTACAAGTTCCTTTACTTATACTGTTAGTAAAAAACCAGAAAAAGTTTCTTATGCAGGAACTAGTTCTTTGTTGAATTATGAAACTACATCACCATCAGCATTAGGTGCTATATCTAAGTTTGATTTGATGGATGGTGGGCAATATTATTATGAGGTTCCTGGAATTGCTACTGTTACTTCTGAATTGGGATCGGGATCTATTGTTTCTGCTTCTAGTACAACGATCGGACGGGTTGTAAAAACAGAGATTGAAAATATTGGATATAATTTCTCATCAGATCCTACTTTAAGTCCAAGTGTAGGATTGCCTCAAATTGTACAAATAGAATCTTTAGCAACCTTTAAGTCAATTGGAATATCTTCTGTTGGTAGAGGATATTCTATAGCACCCAAATTACTTGTTTTTGATGGAAAGACTAAGAAACAGGTTACAGAAGTAGATCTAAAATATACTCTTGGAAAGTCTAATGTAGAGATTAGAAAAAATACATATGGATTAAGTAATACTCGCCCATCTATTATTCCTGTACATAATACTGCTGGAGTAGGAATTAATACAATCAGTTATAATAGCACTACTCAAGATGTAACTCTTGAGTTGGCAGTTGGATTTAGTACTGCTAATAGTTTCCCATTCTCTGTTGGAGATAAGATCTTAGTTGAAAACGTTAGTGTTGGGTTAGGTTCAACAGGAAGTAATTATAACTCTGAGGGTTATGATTATAAACTCTTTACTGTAACAGCAACTGATGCGAATTTGGGTGGAATTGGTACTGTAACTTATAGTCTTTCTGATGTATTGCCTGCAGGACAAGTTCCTGGAGTTTATGATCCTCTTAATTCTGCTGGTAGAGTAATTCCAGAAAAATATTTCCCTGTTTTCGATATAGTACTTAATACCAAAGATTATATTCCTGGAGAAACAGTTACATCTAATTCAGCAAGTGGTATTGTAGAAAGTTGGGATAAGAATAATGGTATTGTAAAGATATCCTCTGGTGATAATTTTGTTATTAATGAAACCATTATTGGCAAGAATTCCCACACACAAGGAGTTGCTTCTTCTATTACATCTTATACTTCTAGATTTACTTTAGATGAATTTTCTGAAGTAATTCATGGATGGGAAACTGATTCTGGAGTTCTTAATAAGAACATGCAGAGAATAGAAGATAGTCTATATTATCAGAACTTCTCCTATTCATTAAAATCTAAAGTTGATTTTGATACTTGGGATGATGTTGTAAGTGCAACAAACCATACTTCAGGATTCAAGAAATTCTGTGATTATCAATTAGAATCTACTTCTACTGATTCTTCTATGGTAGTTGGGTTAACAACTGATAATACTTCGGTTGATTCTGTAAATGAGTTAAGTGGAATTGGTAATATAAATTGTGTTGAAGATTTTGATTTAGTTAAAGAGAACTCTTTAACTTTAGATAATAAAATATTCTCTAGTAAAATTGTATTTGCTAATAGAGTTCTTACTGATTACTTTGAATCTGTAGGTAATAGGGTGCTCTCTATTGATGACATGAGCAACACCTTTAATAGTAATCCAAGAGCAACACAATATAGTGCTGTTGCTACTATTGATCTTGCTAAAACAAGAGCAGCTAAGTTCCTTACCTTTGTAAAAGATAAGAGATATATTGGCGAAAGGCAATTAATGATTGTTGATCTTGTTCATGATGGTGCTCAGGCTTATTTAAACCAGTATGGTAGGATTGAGACTCAATATATTCAAGGTTCATTCGACTTCTCTGTTTCTGGTGATAATGGACAATTATTATTCTATCCTACTAAGTATTCTGTAAATGATTATTATATTGGTGCTATTGCATATAACTTAGATGACAATCTTCTTGGTATAGGTAGTACCAGTCTTGGCAACAATAATGTCTGGATTAATTCAAATAGTGTTAAAGTTCTTAAATCAAATGCTTCTACAAATATTGTAAGTATAGGTAGAACTTATCAGTCGGCTAAGATTTTAGTTGAAATAACAGCAGATGTTAGTGGAAATAGTAATGAATTTGAATTTGAAGAAATCAATCTTATTCATAATAGTCAAGCTAATGGGTTAGGAACAGTTGATATAATTGATTATGGTCAAATGGAAACGACCATATCAAATTCTGCAGGTCAATTAGGATTAGGAACATATTCTGCTTATATTGATGGTGCAAACATTAAACTTGACTTCCATCCCAATAGTGTTGGAATTGCGACTACAGCGGTAGTTAATACCCTAGCAGTAGCAATGGGCGGGTTCAGCACCACTACAAGTGGTATAGGGACCGTTAATATGAAGCATGCTAGACTACAGGGAGGGTCCACATATATTGCTGGTACTGGAGCAGGATATGGTGTTACTACTGTAGTTGCTAAGTATCCCACTCAGACTGGAATTATAGATGAATATGATGCTGCATACTTTGTATTGCAAGTTAGTGAACTTGGCACTAATGCATATGAAATGGCAGAAATGCTTGTTGTTGATGATTATATTGAAGAGACTGCGAGTGGAAACACTTATGAGGTTGAATATGGTAATCTTGGAATAGGAACTAATACTGGTTATATTGGATTAGGTAGTTTTGGTACTAGATTAGATATTAATGGTGGAGGTACTACCTATGTTGAATTAACATTTACTCCAACTGCTGGAATATCTAACCAGAACATGGAAGTTAATGTTTATATGAATGCTATCAAGATTAATGATGATAGTGCTGATATACTTGATTTCAATAATGGATCTATAGAAACAACATTTGGTGAATATGAAGGAACAGAAAGAGATATTAAGAGAACCTTTAATTTAACTCATAGGAATGATCCTATCTTTGAAAAGTATTTTGTTGGGAATAGTTCTGAAATTGTTAAACTGGATGATAATACTGTTACTTTACCGAACCACTTCTTTGTTAGTGGAGAGACTGTTAAGTATCATCATGCTGGTGTAGGTGCGACACAGGCAATTGGATGTGTTAGCACTGCGTTTGTTGGTGCAGGTACAACTGATAAACTTCCTGGAGAGAATCTCTATGTAATTAAAATTGATGATGATTCAATTAGGATTGCCAATAGTGCAGCAAATGCACTTAAAGCAGTTCCTGAAGCGGTAGATCTTACTAGCGTTGGTATTGGTACTTCTCATAGATTTGTATCAACTAATCAAAATGCCAAAGTGTTGATTGGTCTTGATAACATTATTCAAGGACCAGTTGTAGCAACTGCTCAAACTACCCATTTAGCAGACCAAGCACTTAGTACAGTTGATATAATTTACTTCTCTGGTATAACGTCGTTCTTTGGATCGGACTTAATTAGGATTGGTAGTGAGATAATGAAGGTTGAAGGTGTTGGTATTGGTAGCACTAATGGGATAAGAGTGCGTAGAAATTGGTTAGGAACTCAAGCGACAGGATATGGTACTGATGCATTGGTTACTAAAGTTGAAGGTAACTATAATATTGTTGATAATCTTCTCACATTTGCAGAAGCACCTTATGGTAATACTCCATTAAGTACTGATACTAATCCACCAGATGATAGGGATTGGGTAGGAATTGCAACTGGGTCCTCTTTCCAAGGAAGAACCTTCTTACGTTCTGGTATTACAAATAGTTCTAATGAAACCTATTATGAGAACTTTATTTTTGATGACATTTCTCATGGATTTACGGGTGTTACTAAGGAATTTACTCTTAAGTCTAGTGGGTCTAATGTAACTGGAATAAGTTCTGAGGCAATTATTCTAATTAATGATGTATTCCAAGCACGTGGAAATACTGCGGATTATACTTTAGAAGATAATGCTGGAATTACTTCTATAAGCTTTACTGGAACACCACAAGATATTTCAAATGATGTTGGAATATCTAGTTTCCCTAAAGGTGGTATTATTATTTCTGTAGGATCTACTGGAGGATCTGGTTACCAACCACTAGTAGCTGCTGGAGGAACGGTAACAGTTGGTTCTGGCGGCACAATTCAATCAATTTCTATTGGTAATAGTGGATCTGGTTATAGAATCGGTGTTCAGACAGTTAATGTAGGAATTCAAACACAAGGTGTAGATGGTACATATGTGACAGGAATTGCTACAGCGGTAATTGTAAATGGACATATTAGTGGAATTGGGACTATTAATCCAATTAGCTTTACTGGTTCAACTATTAAAGGAGTGGTATTTGATGACCCACTTTCTTATACAGATATACCCTTAGATTATAGTAGTGATTCTGTATCTGGAGTTGGTTCTAATGCAAGAGTTAGTGTTGTTGTAAGTCAGGGATCTAGTGTAATTGACTTTAATATCACCAATCAAGGATATGGTTATGGTGTTAAGGAAATACTAACACTTCCTGTTGGAGGTGCTACTGGCATCCCAACAAGTGGTACATTTAAGGAATTCCAACTTACTGTTGATGAGAAATTTAATGATGAATTTACTGGATGGTCTGTAGGGCAATTACAATTCTTGGATGATTGGGATAATGAATTTGATTCTGATACACGTGCTTTCCAATTAAAGGATGGTGGAAGTCTTGTTTCTATTATTGCTGGTAAGGGTTCTAAAGTTGATGTTCAGGCAGTTATTCTAATCTTTATTAATGATATACTTCAGGTTCCTGGTAAGGGATATACCTTTACTGGAGGTAGCCAAGTTAACTTTACAGAAGCACCAAAACCAGGTGATACTTCTAAGGTTGTCTTCTATAAGGGAACTGGTGGTGTTGACGTTACCTTTAGGAATGTACTTGAGACTGTTAAGAAAGGTGATGAATTAACTATTGGATATGATGCTTCTATTAGTCAACCTGCATACTGGCAAGAAGATCAACGGACTGTCAGTAATGTAGATTCTACAGATATTGTGAGTACTAATCCATACTTTGGACCAGGAAATACTAATGACGAATCTTTATTAAGACCTGTTGCATGGTGCAGACAGACCGAAGATAAGATAATTAACGAATTGCCTATAGGTAAAGATAGAGAACTTTATGAACCCAATATCTATCCCAACACTTATATTATTAAATCAGTTGGTATTGGATCCACTACTATTTGGGTTGATAACTTAAGACCACAATTTGATTCTATTAATGAGAGTGATAATGATCTTGATTTCCAGAAACAAGTCACTTTTGTTTCTCAGACTGATAGAACAGGTGCTGCTGCTACCGCTGTAGTTTCTGCTGCTGGAACCATCTCGTCTGTAGTTATTTCTGATGGTGGTGTTGGTTATAGTACAGCAACTGTTAGTTTTGGAAGTACAGTTCAAGGAGGTGTTGGTATCGGCACAACTACAACTGCTTTCGGAACAGTAACTCTTGCTGCCGGAACAGTAACTGGTGTTGCTATTACTAATCCTGGATATGGATATACCACAGATACTCCTCCACAAGTTCTTATTTCTCCACCTACTTCAGTAGATGAAGTAAATAGTGTCGTTTCTTATGCTGGAGATTCTGGTGTTATTGTTGGATTTGGAACTACTACAGTTAGTGGTAGTAAAGAATTGATATTTGATCTTCATGTACCTTTTGATTCTGACTTAAGAAATACCAATTTTGTTTCTGCTGCTGTTACTGCTAGTGCTTTGGCCAAGTATGATTACTTTAGAGTTACTGATTCTAATGTGGGTCTAGGATCTACTACAGTATACTCACAAGATCTTTCCGGTAATACGGTTGGTGTTGGAACATCTTTTGCAGATAACGTTTATGTTGTTAAGAGTTCTCAGTTAGTTCAAAGGAATGTTGCTGGAGTGACTACATATATTAGGCAAATTAATGTCAAAGTAAATGGATTTAAATATGCATACTCTGGTATTACTACTTCGGATTATTTTGGTTCCTATAGTTGGGGAAGAGTGCAGTTAGGGGGAAGAGTAGGGGTAACTTCTTACAATGCTTACACTCAAACTGGCATTACAACATCGATGCTTGTTATACGTACCGAACCTCTTAAGTATAAGAACTACATAGCCTAATAAATAAATAAAAAATCCCTATAAAAATGTCAGCAATTATAACTGATCAAATAAGAATACTAAATGCGAAGAACTTCGTTGCTGGCGTAAGTACTAGTGATAACGCATATTATTCTTTTATTGGTCTTCCTAATCCTACTGATTATCAGTCTGATTGGGATAGTAGTCCTCCTGCCCCTAAAGATAATTTTGACCAGGAGAATGATTACTGGGATAATATGATTGCGTTGAAAAAGATTAATTCAGATGATGTTAGACAAGTTGTTCCTCGTAGGGTATGGTCATCGGGTACAACATATGATATGTACCGAGATGATTATAGTAGGTCAAATACTGCTAAAATTTCTGGTTCAACGAACTTATATTCTGCTTCGTATTTTGTAATTAATAGTGATTATAGGGTTTATGAATGTCTTCAGAATGGAACTGATCCAGATAACCCAAATGGGAGACCTTCTCTGGATGAACCAACATTTACAGATTTAGAACCAAGGAGTGCAGGTAGCAGTGGTGATGGATATATTTGGAAATATCTTTATACTATTAAACCAAGTGATATTGTAAAATTTGAATCTAGTGATTATATTCCAGTTCCACCCAATTGGTCTACTAATACTAATAATGCTGCTATTAGAGATAATGCAGTAGACGGTTCTGTCAAGATTGTTACTCTTACGAATCGTGGAGTGGGTATTGGAACTGGAAATAGAACTTATACTAGAGTTCCTATAAAGGGTGATGGATCTGGTGCAGAATGTACTATTATTGTTAATGCTGATTCTAAAGTCGATACAGTAACGATTTCTAATCAAGGATCAAATTATACTTATGGAAATGTAGATCTTCTTGCTGGCGGAGTTCCAACTGGAACTACTATTCCTACTTTTAATGTTATCGTATCTCCTCCTGGGGGACATGGATATGACATTTATAAGGAATTGGGAGCAATGAATGTTCTTCTATATTCCAGAATTGAGAATGATAATGAAAATCCAGATTTTGTAACAGGTAACCAAATCGCAAGAGTTGGTGTTGTTGAAAATCCAAAATCTACAGGAACTTCACTTTTAAGTGCAGATAAAGCGAGTGCTACTTATGCTTTACGATTAGCTGGACTTGGTTATAGTACAGCTACTTTTACTGCTGATGCTTATTTTNAGCAAACAATATCAACTGGAACATCAGCAGTTGGTAGAGTAGTAAGTTATGATCAAACAACAGGGGTCTTAAAATATTGGCAAGATAAGACCATGGCTGGATTTAATACAGTAGGAACTGCACAAACAAGTCCAACATGGGGATTTGATCTAACAGAATTTACTGCTGCTCCTAGCACAGGAGGAAGTTTGACGATTGTACCATCTACAGGTTCAAATTTAGCGATTGACACATCCTTTACAGGTCTTTCAACCGTAATAAATAATAGAACCTATTACCTTGGTCAAGAATTTACTGATGGTATTGCCTTACCTGAAGTCAAAAAATATTCAGGTTCTATAGTTTATGTTGATAATAGACCATCTATAACTAGGTCTGTGAACCAAAAAGAAGATATCAAAGTTATCTTGCAATTCTAAAAAATCATGCCGCAGCAAACGAATCTCAACGTCTCACCATATTTTGATGATTTTGATCCTGATAGCGATTTCCATCGGGTATTATTTAAACCTGGATATCCTGTACAGGCAAGAGAATTAACTGGTCTTCAGTCAATGCTGCAGAACCAGATTGAGAAATTTGGTAAACATTTTTTTAAAGAAGGTGCAAAGGTAATTCCTGGTAATACGGGATATACTCGTTTATTTTATTGCGTTCAGTTAAATAATAATTTTCAAGGAGTACCTGTAACTGCATATGCGGATCAGTTAATTGGTACAAAGATTACTGGAGAAACATCAGGAGTAACAGCAGTTGTAGACACTGTATTATATCCTCAAGATTCTGAAAGGGATAGTCTTACTCTTTATATAAGTTATTTAAGTTCAAATACTCAAAATAACTCTACACAAACTTTTTCAGATGGTGAAGAGTTATCTTCTAATGTAATAATCACCTCAGGATTATTAGGAAATACTACTATAGCAGCCAATAGTCCATTTGCTACTACACTTGCTACTAATGCATCAGCAATAGGTTCTGCTTTTCAAATTCAAGAAGGTGTATACTTTATTCGTGGGAATTTTGTAAATGTAGATACAGAGACTCTTCTTTTAGATCAGTATAACAATACTCCTAGTTATAGAATTGGATTGTATATTGATGAAACTATAGTTAATGCTGATCTGGATCAGAGTTTAAATGATAACTCTCAAGGATTTAATAATTATGCAGCACCAGGTGCAGATAGACTAAGAATTTCTACTAGATTATTTAAAAAAGCTTTAGATGATTTTAATGATGACAACTTTGTTGAATTAGCAGTAGTAAAAGAAGGAATTTTACAGACACAAAGTGCTGCCTCTACAACTTATTCCGTGAATTTCATGGAAATTTTGGCAAGAAGAACTTACGCAGAATCTGGCGATTACTATGTAAATCCGTTTGACATTAGTGTTGAGAATTCTTTAAATGATAATGTTGGTAATAGAGGAATATTTCAAGAAGGTCAATTTACCTCTGCAGGATCTACACCATCAGATGATTTAGCATTATATAAGGTTTCTCCAGGTAAAGCATTTGTAAAGGGATGGGAAGTTACTACAATAAGTCCTGTATATCTGGATGTAGCAAAACCAAGAGCAACAGCAATAATTGAAGATCTTACCTTTGCATATAATACTGGACCAACTTTTAAAATAAACAGAGTTGATGGTTCACCTACTATTGGGGTAGGAAATACTTATATAGTTAGTTTGCGTGACCAACGAGTTGGATATACAACGTCTGCACTTCCAGGAAAAGAAGTTGGTGTTGCAAGAGTATATGATTATAGATTGGAATCTGGATCATATAATACATCTGATGGAAATTTAAATGAATGGGAAATTGCTCTTTATGATGTACAGACTATAACAGAAATTGCTGTTAGTACACAGTGTACTTTAGCAGTTCCTACTTTTATTCAAGGAAAGAATAGTGGTGCAACAGCTTTTCTTAAGGATGCGGTAACTGCAGGAACTGCATTAACTTGTTATGAAACTAATGGAACTTTCATTCCCCAAGAATCTCTTGTTATTGATGGGATTCCTGATGGAAGAATTGCTATAGCAATTACTGAATATGGAATAGGTAATGTAAAATCTTTATATGGTACCAATAATGGTGTTGTTGGGGTTAATACATTTACTGCCGATGTAATTCAATCTACTGGTATTAATGTTGGAATAGTTACTATTAGTAATGGTTCTGGAGCCAATTATATTAGTACTGTAAGAACATCTAATCAATCATTCCCAGGACCAGTATTAAATCCTCTTGTAAGAGAAAATGATCTAGTTGAATACACTGATATTTCTATATCAGCTACTGATCCAATTTATGGGAGAGTACTAAGTGTTGGTGCAGAGTACTAAGTGTTGGTGCAAATGATATTACTATCACAGGCATAACTACTGTTTCTGGAATAGCAGATGGTAAGTTACCAACAGCAGCATATGAAGCAACTGATTTTAAAGTCNTAACTTCAAAATTAGATAGTTCAACTGATAATACTCTTTATACCCGACTNCCTAAGGATAATGTTGCTAATGTTGATTTAACAGATGCATCTATTACGATAAGAAAAACNCAATTAGTTAATATCACAAATAATAAATTATCTGCATATGTGATTGCTGGTGAAAACGAAACTTTCTTACCTTATGATGAAGAGAGATATGCATTGTTGAGATCTGATGGTACTGCTGAACCATTAACATCTAATGCAGTTGAAATAACTTTAGGTTCAACTAGACTGCAAATTCAGAATTTGGGTGCGAATGATACTGATGCTCAATTGATTACTACTTTAAAGAAAGTAAAACCAAAAGCAAAGCAAAAAATACGGAATAGAGTTAATTCTGTAGTGGTTAATAAATCAAAATTAGAAGGTTCTGGTATTACTACCGCAACTTTGGATAATGGATTAATTTATGGAAACTATCCATATGGAACAAGAGTTGAAGATAGATCAATTTCTTTAAATTCTCCAGATGTTATTAAGGTTCATGGCATCTTTGAGATGGCAACTCTACCATCTGACGATAATAGTGATCCTTCAGCACCTAAGATGGTTCTTGGTGCAATGACCAGTTCCACTACCACTACATCAGAATTTGTTATTGGTGAGGAATTGGTGGGACAGGTAAGTGGTGCTATTGCAATAATTGCTGAAAAACTAACAGATACTCAAATTTCATTTATTCATAAGAATGATATATCCTTTAAAGAAGGTGAAGTAGTAATAGCTCAAGAATCTCTTGTAGAAGGAACTATTGTTACTTTAGATTCTTCTAGTTTTAATATTACTACAAATTTCAGATTTAATGATGGTCAAAAGAGTACCTTCTTAAATTATGGTTCAATAAGGAGAAAAGAGAATTTTGAACCACCAGAGAAGAAAATTAAAATATATTTCTCTAATGGATATTATGACACTACTGATGATGGTGATATTACTACAGTAAATTCCTATAGTTCATTTGATTATGGAACAGAAATTGCATCTGTAGATGGTATTTCAGAAAGTGATATTATTGATATAAGACCAAGGGTTTCTGATTATACGGTTGCTCCTTATGTACGGTCACCATTAGAATTTTATGGAAGGACATTTGATTCTTCTGGACAATCAGCAGCTAATCCATTAGCGTCTGATGAAGATGTTAAGGTTACTTTCTCATATTATCAAGGAAGAATTGATAGAGTATTTGTAACAAAGGATGGTGTATTTGAAGTTAAGTATGGAACTCCTTCAGATAGTCCTGATAGGCCAGGTCCAGTTGATGATGCGGTAGAGGTGGCACGGATAACTTTACCACCTTATCTGTATAATACTTCTGATGCTGCTCTTGAATTCTTAGAGCATAAGAGATTTAGAATGGTAGATATTAAGAGACTTGAGGATAGAATCAAGAATCTTGAATATTACACTACACTTTCATTAATGGAAGTGAATACTGCCAATATGTTTGTTCCAGATAGTGATGGATTGAATAGATTCAAGTCTGGTTTCTTTGTAGATAATTTCTCTTCCTTTATT
>JGI25134J35505_10000660_pt1 | contig 13780 bp, 13 predicted proteins | sample ETNvirnome_6_100_FD_35505 | JGI IMG/M metagenome (IMG submission 35505) | reverse complement strand
CCAGGCCGCTCGCGCTTATCACGCAGATCAAAGTTACCAAACCCCGACAGTTTCACCTGCTCGTTTTCACGCAAACAGGCGCGGATTTCTTCAAAGAACGCCTCCACCATCGCTTTTGCTTCTCGCTTTGACAGCGCCAGCTCAGTATGCAAATGCTCAGCTAGCTCTGCTTTGGTCAACGCACCCATAGGGCTCCTCCATGTAGCATACGCATTGCCAAGAACGTGATAAGCGTCGTGTCATGGCATAGCTTAGTTAGCCGCGAAGTTCGGCATCTAATTCGGCTCGCACGTTAGTGATGATCGAGTCGACCAACTGGTTGATTTCTTCATCATTTAGCGTGCGCGAAGCGTGCTGCCAGGTCAAGCCCAATGCAATACTCTTATAGCCCTCGGCTACGCCTTTACCAGCATAGACATCAAATAGCTTAATGTCTTTCAAGTAATCGCCTGCCTGAGCTTTTGCACAATCAAGTAGCGCTTGCACAGGCGTTGCTTCTTTGAGCATAAACGCCAAATCGCGTCGCACTTCTGGGTAGCGTGAAAGCGGCTCAAAGGCGGGAATTTCCCCCTGACTCAATACATCTAGGCGAACTTCAAACAGCACCGCATCAACCTTAAGCCCCAGCTTGGCACGCACTTGCGGGTGCAGTGTGCCAATCCAGCCGGCGGGTTCGCCATTGTAAAAGAGCTGGGCGGTTTGCCCAGGATGCAGAGAGGGGTGCTCGCCCGGCTCAAAGCGCCAAGCNTCCCGGGCCCCACCCATTGCCAAAAGACTCTCTAGATCTCCTTTCAGGTCATAAAAATCTACCTGAGCCTTAGTGCTGNTCCACCCCTCCCCTTCACGGCCACCGCACACTAAGGCGCCCATCATCGGCTCTTGGGTTAAGTTATCGAGNTGGCCGTTAAATACCAGCCCTGTCTCGAAAATGCGCACACGGGTTTGCTGGCGATTGAGATTATACTCTAGGGCACGCACTAANCCCGGGAAAAGGCTGGCGCGCATNACCGAGAGGTCCGACGAAATCGGATTCGCAAGCACGGGGGACACAGCATCTGGCAGCATTGCTGCCTGCAGGTCCGGCGCTACGAAGCTGTATGTCACCGCCTCCTGGAAACCGCGAGCAACCATCTGGTTGCGCAACTGAGACTGAGTGAGGAGTGCCTCGTTAGCTGGGCGAAGTGCTAGTCGAGCGGCTGGGCGACGAACCGGAAGGTTATTGTAGCCATGGATACGCGCCACTTCCTCGATGAGGTCTTCCTCAATGGCAACGTCAAAACGCCAGCTAGGGGCGACCACTGACCAACCTTCCGCCTGTTTATCAACCTCAAGCCCTAAACGCTGAAGGATATCGGTGACATCATCCGGCTGCAGCCGCTTGGAGAGCGCACTCTCAAGGCGAGCCTCGCGAAGCATAATGATGCGCGGTGCCGGTAAATGCTCATCGCTTACCGTCTCAACCACGGGCCCTGCCTGCCCCCCACAAATCTCCATCAGGAGCTTTGTAGCACGCTCAACCGCCATGGCAGGAAGCTCTGGATCGACGCCACGCTCATAACGATGCGATGCGTCGGTATGCAGACCGTAGGAACGCGCCTGCCCAGCAATGCCAAGCGGAGCAAAAAAGGCCGACTCAAGAAAAATCGTGTGCGTTTTTTCGTTTACCCCTGAATTCTCTCCCCCCATGATGCCAGCCATTGCCAGGGGGCCACGCTCATCGGCAATTACCAGTGTTTCAGGGCGAAGTGCTACCTCTTGGCCATCCAGCAGTTTTAAACGCTCCGCCTCTCGTGCCAAACGGACAGTAATGCCACCCTGCAGGTTGTCCCGATCAAACGCATGCAGCGGTTGACCAAGCTCTAGCATGACGTAGTTGGTGACATCCACCACAGGGTCAATCGAGCGTACGCCGCTGCGACGTAGCCGCTCAACCATCCACAGCGGCGTTTCAGCCTCTACATTCACGCCCTTAATAACGCGCCCTAAGTAGCGAGGGCACTGCTCAGCCGCCTCAATAGTGACGGGGAAAGTATCGTCGATACTCGCTTCAACGACTGTGATCTCAGGGCCACTTACCGGCAGGCGGTTAAGCACACCTACCTCTCTCGCAAGGCCTTTTATGCTCAGGCAGTCGCCGCGGTTAGGGGTAAGATCCACCTCGATGGTCATATCGTCGAGCTGCATATACTCGCGAAAGCTAGTGCCCACGGGGGCCGACGCCGGTAACACCAGGATACCAGAAGAGGTTTCTTCCTCTAACCCTAGCTCTGATGCCGAGCAGATCATGCCGCGCGACTCAACGCCACGCAGTTTTGCCTTTTTGATTTTAAAATCGCCCGGCAGCACGCCACCCACTTGGGCGAAGGGAATTTTCTGACCCACATCAACGTTGGGCGCACCGCATACTACTTGCACCGGCTCACCAGTACCGTCGTTCACCGTGCATACGTTGAGCTTATCGGCATCAGGATGCTTCTCTTTGGACAGCACTTCAGCCACGACCACACCGCTAAAGGCAGCGGCGACCGCTTCAACGGCATCCACTTCAAGGCCCGCCATGGTGATCTGATCGGCAATGGCCTGAGTATCAAGCTGCGGGGATACCCATTCACGCAGCCACTGTTCTGAAAATTTCATGTTGATTCCCGTCGCTGGCAGCGGTCTTAGGTGAATTGACGAAGAAAGCGCAGGTCGTTCTCAAAGAACAAGCGCAGGTCATTAACGCCGTAGCGCAGCATCGCCAAACGCTCTGCGCCCATACCAAAGGCAAAGCCGGTGTATCGTTCGGTATCAATGCCGGAGTGCCGGAAAACTTCAGGGTGCACCATCCCGCAGCCCATCACTTCCAGCCAGCCGCTATGTGAGCAAACACGACAACCGTTACCACTACACATCACGCACTGAATATCGACCTCAGCAGAGGGTTCAGTGAATGGGAAGTAAGAGGGGCGGAAGCGGACCGATAGATCATCACGCTCAAAAAACGCCTGAAGGAAGTCTTCAATGGTGCCTTTTAGATCAGCAAAGCTCACGCCCTCATCGACCAACAGACCTTCTACCTGATGAAACATCGGCGTATGCGTCAGGTCCGAGTCGCTGCGATAGACGCGCCCCGGGCAGACGATACGGATGGGCGGTTCACTACTCTTCATGGTGCGTACTTGCACAGGAGATGTATGAGTGCGCAGCAAGCGTGTAGCATCGAAATAAAACGTATCTGCCATCCCCCGCGCCGGGTGATGCGCGGNAATATTGAGCGCCTCGAAGTTATGGTAGTCATCCTCAATCTCAGGACCTACCGCCACATCATAACCAACGCGGGTAAACAAACCCTCTATGCGCTCAAGCGTGCGTGTCACAGGGTGTAAGCCACCACTCTCCTGCCCACGCCCCGGCAATGTTACATCGATCCGCTCAGCTGCCAAGCGGGCATTCAGCGCCTCACTCTCAAGCTGCTGGCGTTTGGCGTCTATCTCGGCTGATAACGTTTGCTTGGCTTGGTTAATTTGCTCACCAGCCGCAGGACGCTCTTCTGCCGATAGCTTGCCCAGCCCTTTCAATAAGGCCGTCACTTCGCCTTTTTTACCCAAGTAACGTACGCGCAACTCATCTAGCGCTGAGACACTCTGCGCAGCTTGAATAGCATCGCGGGCCTCTAACACCAGAGTAGGAAGGTGGTCCATCCGATTTACTCCGAATTAAGCGGTTCCATCTTTCAAGATGGCTGGCATGTTGAAGGTGACAAAAAAACAGGGGAAGAGCGGCTGCTCTTCCCCTGCATGGGTCACTCTGAAATGACCTCGGCATTTCACACTGAATTTAGCTCAGTGCAAATTGCCTTATTGGGCAGCCTTGGCTTTTTCCACGATAGCAGCAAATGCCGCTTTTTCGTGTACTGCCAGGTCGGCCAANACTTTACGGTCAATTTCAATACCGGCTTTCTTCAGACCGCCAACAAAGCGGCTGTAAGACATGCCGTTGATACGCGCACCAGCATTGATACGCTGAATCCACAGCGCACGGAATTGGCGCTTGCGGTTGCGGCGGTCACGGTACGCATACTGGCCGGCTTTGATGACAGCCTGTTTGGCTACGCGGAAAACACGCGAACGGGCACCGTAGTAACCTTTGGCCTGCTTCAGTACTTTTTTATGGCGACGACGGGCAACTACGCCACGCTTAACACGGGTCATAACACACTCCTGACTTTATGACTGAGGCTAAATGCACTCAGATAAGAAAATTCGACCTTACAGGTTCGGCAGCATGCGCTGGATCAGCGCTTTGTCGGAAGCATGAATCTGCTTCATGCCACGCAGCTGACGCTTACGCTTGGTCGACTTCTTGGTCAAGATGTGGCTACGGAAAGACTGCTTGTGCTTGAAGCCGTTAGCGGTCTTTTTGAAGCGCTTAGCAGCGCCGCTGTTGCTTTTGATTTTCGGCATGAGAGAACTCCGCTCGATATTTTTTAGAAAACCCAGGGCCGACCAGCGCCTTCGCACTGGCCCGTTAACTTCGCCGTTGGATCACTTCTTTTTCGGGGCAAGAATCATGATCATTTGGCGGCCTTCCATTTTCGGGAAAGACTCCACCACTCCGATCTCTTCCAGGTCTGCTGCGATTCGTTCCATTAGCTTACGGCCAATGTCCTGGTGCGCCATTTCACGACCACGGAAGCGCAATGTGACCTTACCCTTGTCACCACCTTCCAAGAAGCGGATCAGGTTTTTTAGCTTCACCTGATAATCGCCTTCGTCGGTGCCAGGACGGAATTTAACTTCCTTAACCTGGATTTGCTTCTGCTTTTTCTTTTGAGCCGCTTTCTGCTTTTTGGTCTCAAAAACGAATTTGCCATAATCCATGATTTTACAAACAATCGGATCGGCATTCGAAATTTGCACGAGATCTAAACCGGCAGCTTCCGCACGCTCAAGAGCCTCAGTGGTGGGCACAACACCCAACTGCTCACCTTCGGCATCAATTAGACGTACTTCTTCTTCGGTAATACGCTCGTTCATTGGTGGGCGTTTGTCTTGTGGACGCCCGCGCTGATTGCTTCGCTTGATCGCTCCGTCTCCTTAGGCAATTGACGATGTCGCCAGGGCTGCTCGCTCTGCATTAAAACGTTCGATGAATTCATCGACAGTCATGGTGCCGAGGTTTTCGCCGCTACGAGTTCGCACGGCCACTGAGTCAGCTTCGACTTCCTTATCTCCCACCACAAGGAGATAGGGAACTTTCTGTAACGTATGCTCACGGATTTTAAAGCCGATCTTCTCGTTCCTCAAGTCCGCCTTAACCCGTAAGCCATTTTTTTGCAGCCGCTGCTCCAAATCAAGCGCGTAATCACGCTGTGCGTCGGTAATGGTCATAAGCACAGCTTGCTGCGGGGCCAACCATAGTGGCATAGCACCAGCGTAATGCTCAATTAGTATACCCAGGAATCGTTCAAATGAGCCCAGGATAGCACGATGGAGCATTACAGGGGTTTTACGCGTGCCGTCTTCATCGACGTATTGCGCCCCTAAACGCCCTGGCAAATTAAAATCTAGCTGAAGAGTACCACACTGCCAAACACGATTCAGACAATCTCTTAACGCAAACTCAATTTTCGGCCCATAAAACGCACCTTCACCCGGCTGCAGATCCCAAGCCAAGCCAGTAGTGTTCAGCGCGGCCTCAAGGCCCTGCTCTGCCCGATCCCACATTTCGACTTCACCCAGAAAGTCTTCGGGACGGGTGGAGAGCTTGAGCTCAACGTCTTCAAAACCGAGCGTTTTATAGACTTGCAGCGTTAGAGCAATAAACGCCTCAGCCTCAGCCTGAATCTGACTTTCGGTACAGAAAATATGGGCATCATCTTGCGTAAACCCACGAACCCGCATCAGACCATGCAGCGAGCCTGAAGGTTCATTTCGATGACAGCTACCAAATTCAGCCAAACGTAGCGGAAGGTCACGGTAGCTCTTAAGGCCTTGATTAAAGACCTGCACGTGACATGGGCAGTTCATCGGCTTCACCGCATACTCGCGCTTTTCCGACTCTGTGGTGAACATCAATTCACTGTAATGTCCCCAGTGGCCTGATTTCTTCCACAGTGACAAATCCACTACTTGCGGCGTCTTGATTTCCTGGTAGCCATGCTCACGTTGAATTTTACGCATGTACTCTTCTAACGCCTGATACATCGTCCAACCGTTAGGGTGCCAAAAAACCATCCCAGGCGCTTCTTCTTGAAGGTGGAACAAGTCCATCTTCCGCGCTAGCTTACGGTGGTCTCGCTTCTCAGCTTCTTCCAGCCGCTTCAAGTAAGCTTTTAACTGCTTTTTATCGCCCCATGCCGTGCCATAAATGCGCGTCAGCATCGGATTGGAGGAGTCACCACGCCAGTAAGCACCTGCCAGCTTCGTCAGCTTAAATGCCTTTAAGTGTCTTGTGTTAGGCACATGGGGTCCACGGCACATGTCCGTGTACTCTTCGTGGTGGTAAAGGCGGATAGTCGCACCTTCCGGGATATCACGGATGATCTCTTGCTTATACGGCTCATNACGCTTTTCAAACGTTGCCATCGCTTGGTCGCGGCTGACGTACTCACGAATAACATCGTACTCATGATCGATGAGCGACTGCATGCGCTTTTCAATGGCTTCCATATCGTCTGGCGTGACTGATTTGCCAAAGTCAATGTCGTAATAAAAGCCATCATCAATGACCGGACCGATGGCCATTTTGGCATCGGGATATAGCTGTTTCACCGCATGACCAATCAAGTGAGCACACGAGTGACGAATAATTTCCAAACCTTCTTCATCGCGGGCAGTAATAATAGAGACGTCCGCATCCTGCTCAATCATATCGGCAGCATCAACCAGCACCCCGTTAATTTTGCCTGCCACACAGGCCTTGGCCAAACCAGGGCCAATGGACTCTGCTAGCTGCATAATAGAGAGTGGTGCTTCAAACGTTCTTTGGCTGCCATCGGGCAGTGTCACAATAGGCATTCAGGTATTCCTTGAGCGCAGTGGTGATCCATACCAAGGATCACATTTCGCTATCAATGGTCGGGGTATTGGGCACATCTTGAAGGCTGCTCAGCCTACCAGAATTTATGACTGCGTAAAATAAAACGGGAGGCATAAGCCTCCCGTTCTTTNTCAAAGGGTTTAACGAACCAGCATGCTGGCTCTACCCATTGATTAATCAGCTAAGTGGATTACTTCCACTCATCCAGTTCTACACGACGGTTCTGGAAACGACCCTCTTCGGTATCGTTGGTTGCCACGGGACGCTCTTCACCGTAGCCCACAGCACGCATACGGTTAGCTTCGACGCCGCGCTGGTTCAGATAGGTTGCAACGGACTCAGCACGACGCTGAGACAGATCCTTGTTGTACTGGTCAGAACCACGAGAATCGGTGTGACCTTCAATGCTCACACGTACATCTGGGTTGTTAACCAGACGCTCAGCAACGCCGTTAAGAACATTTTGTGCATTCGGTGTTAGCTGGGCGGAATCGAACTCAAAGTTCACATCCTGAAGAACAACGCTTTCCGGGCAACCCAGTGCGTTTACGTCAACGCCTGCCGGGGTATTCGGGCACTGGTCACGGTAATCCGGCACGCCGTCGTTATCGGAGTCCAGCGGGCAACCGTTGGCGTTAACTTCTACACCAGCCGGCGTGCCCGGGCACTGGTCACGGTAGTCCGGCACGCCGTCACCGTCGGAGTCCAGCGGGCAGCCTTCGGCATCAACAGCAACGCCAGCTGGCACTTCGCCGTAGCTCGGGCACTGCGGTGCTACCGGCTCAGGTGTACGATCTGCACACAGCAGACCACCGATAGCTGCGCCAGCCGCTGCGCCGGTTGCGGCACCCGCATCTTCATCTGAGCTGCTGCTGGTGGCATAACCAATGCTACCGCCGATGATACTGCCCGCCAAACCACAAACCGCGGGGTGCTGGTACCAGCTTTGGCCGCTGTTGGCGCCTGCTTGGCCAGAAGACTGAGAGGCTGAGCTAGCGCAACCTGACAGGCCGACGACTAGAGCAGAACCGATTAGCAAGCCAGTCGTTGATTTTTTCATGCAAGACTCCTTCTTGATCCAATGCTGACATGGTCTAGAGACCAAATCTATCCAATGCTTCTTATGGCGAGAGCATCCATTTTTCGCTGTTCTGATCCAGGACGGGGTTCCCCTGCCCCTGAAACTGAACGTGGTGCCTATCATTAACGCTTCAGCGTTAGAAGGCAACAATGCCGAGATATCAACTTCTTGCCAATACCGACCTTACCAGCATAGCAAAGCTCACATCGATGGCATTAAAAATTTTTAATGAAGAGCGGAAGGGCCTTTAGCGCGCCATTTAATTACCTCTGCGGCGGCTGCGAGCACCGCAGGGCGCATCTCATCTTCCACAGCTAGCCTTTCCTTGTCCTCTTGCATTCTTTCCCGTGGGGTCAACTGTTTGCGCGCAGAGTGCGTCTTGAGATGACGCGTACGGCTATAAACCTCGGCGAACGCCTGAAACTCAGGTCGTTCAGAAAGACTTGGATCGACGATTTCAAGCAGCACTTTACAGCGCCAGGAACCCTCGGTGATGTCGACTTGCTCTTGGACGAGAGCGCTCACCACGTAGTCCAGNTTTTCTAGGCTGTTTTGCTGAGCACGCCGCTCTTCTTCCAGTCTAAACGCTTCACGGCGCTTCACTTCGGTTCGCAATTTATGGGCGTAGACGACCAACCCGGCGATGATTAGCACAGCGACAACGAACAGTAAAAGTGCAACCGTTGAACTCATAAAGCCCCAGGAACGTATAAAATGCTTAACGAGAATTGTACACCTAATTGCCTCAAGTAGACCAACCTGATTCATGCGCCTTCAGGTTGCTTGCATTTGACGGGCAAAGAACAGTAACCTGCCCCGCCTTTTGGTACCTCCAGCACCACCACGCCCATCCCATGCTCAGCGCTAGCAATACAGCCCCTGCCGTATGCAACAAGGCTAACCAAAGCGGCAGCCAGAGCAGAACGTTAGCGACCCCAAGCGCCACCTGTAAGCAATAAGCTCCTAATGCGAGACTCAAGGCGGTGCTGACTACTTTGATGCCCCGATAGCGCCACCATAACGCTAGTAAAGCGGCACCCAACAACAGTGCTCCCATACGATGGACCATATGAATAGCGGTGCGAGCATCTGCGTNTAGTTGACCATGGAGATAATTAGGGCCAACGNTTTGGGTTAGGTGGAAGCCTTCGCTTAGGTCCATGCTTGGCCACCATTGTGAATTACAGGTAGGAAATCCNTGGCAAGCAATACCGGCATAGTTGCTTGTGACCCAGCCACCCAGTGCAAGCTGCAACAATAAAACCCCACCTGCCAAGTACCACAGTACGCCACCCTTTTCAGCTTGCCCTATTTGCCCACGCCATGAACGGCGTATGCGAAGATGTAGCCAAAAAAACAGCATTAAAACGCTCAACCCACCCAGCAAATGAAGTGTCACCACCTGCGGCCATAGTTTTAATGTCACAGTAAAAGCACCAAACGCCCCTTGTAACAGAATAACGGCCAACAGAACCATGCTTAATCGCCATGGATAACCCGCTTGATTACGTACCGACCAGCCCAGCGCAAGAACGCTAAGTACTATCAACCCTAGAAAGCTCGCCACATATCGGTGAGCCATTTCCACCCACGCTTTAAAGGGCTCTAACGGAGCATCTGGATGGTGAAGGGCAACATGCTCACTATCAGGCACAATTAGGCGCCCATAACAGCCAGGCCAATCAGGGCAGCCTAGGCCAGCATCCACTAACCGAGTCCATGCGCCTACCAATATGACGAACGCAGTCAACAGGGTTCCCNCCAGCGTAACCCTCATGAGCCAACGAAGACGGCACTCTCGNTAGGTCTTCATTAAGTTTCCTTACGGCTATTGCTAGCCGAACATAAGCTAAATAGNATTTACTTTGAATAGNTGCCGGATGTCATCAAGAATCTCGGCGGTTGCCGCTTCTTGAGTAAACGCGAGTGCTGGCCTTCCCATAGGGTCGAATAACCAAACGCTGTGCGCAATGCTCCAAGAGGGTACGCTTTGCCAAACTGTCACCGTCTCCCCAGGCAGCGTGGCATCGTCACCACCAACTCTTAATCGCTTTANTCGAGTGGCTTCACGCCCTAATGCACGGTGTAACCGCCACAGCTCATCCTGTTGCTGCACACAGTTTGCGCCNCAGTCTAATACCAGCGTCCATTGTTCAGAGGCAGTGATGGAAGCCATCANCGGCCAATCCTCAAGCGGCGGCACATCTATGGTTACTTTTCCGTGGGCAGTATGGCCCTGAGGAATTCCCACATTCCAAGTCACCATTCCCCAGGCCGTCACAATAGGAGCGGCAAAAATGGCAAACAAGAGAACCACCTTAAGCCTTGCGTAACGTACTGGACGACGGTGGTGCATGTTAACGCCCTCCTTCNTAGCTTTCTCGAAAGTCGCTCACTAGACGNTATCCACCCAATAGCATGATCNCCAACGCTGCCAGCGCCAGTCCCCACCATTGAAAAGCGTAGCCAAGATGCCGGCTTGGCGGCATCACATTTGCCTCCCACCAAGGGGTAAAAACACCTGCACCCTGCTGGGCATGAAGCCAGCCATTATGGCTGAAGACGCCCAACGCCTCTTCCCAAGGAGCCAAGCTCAGCTGCTGAAGCCTAACGCCTTCTTGGTTGGCTCCATAAAGCGGCCCTTGCGATTGCTCCGCCTGCCACTCGCCAGACACCTCAACCGTGCCATGAGGGGTGAATACCGAAGGAGACGCCCGGCTTGTACCTGTTTCAATAAAACCACGTTGTACTAACCAGAGCTGCCCATGGGAGTCTTTCATAGGTGTCAACACCGCGACGCCTAGGCGACCGTTAACGATACGGTTATCTAAGTAAAGCGTGTGCTGCTCAAGATAGTCGCCACGTAGATGCACCTGCGCCCCTCCTTCCGGTGTTTGGATTGGCTCAACCACTGTTGGCGCTGCATCACGAATGGCTAGCAGTTCACGCTTGTCAGCGGCCCTTTCCCACTGCCATAGTCCTAGGAGCAACCCTAAAACCACTACAACACTCCAAAACACACACCATCCGTATAGTCGCGCTGGAAAATAAGAGGGCTTCATCATGTGGTTAAAACTGCTCATTGCATTAGTGTTTATAGGAATGGTGGTCAGCTTAGCCGCAGGTGCAGGCTTTTTACTACATGACGAAGGCACCTCCAGGCGGTTACTCACATCGCTTAAATGGCGCATTGCGTTAGCCTGCGTATTGATGGCCCTGCTTCTCTTTGGTTTCTTATCTGGCGAGCTTTGATAACTCACTAAAATACATAAACAAAGATAAAAAGCCCTACCCACACTACATCAACGAAATGCCAATACCAGCAGGATGCCTCAAAACCAAAGTGATGATCGTTAGTAAAGTGACCTTTGATAATTCTTACCAGCATGCTCGCCAAAATGAGCGTACCAATAATGACGTGGAGACCATGAAAGCCTGTCAATATAAAAAAAGTAGCCCCAAAAATACCGGCCTCTAGGGTAATGCCGTAATGATGATAGGCTTCATAATATTCGACGCCTTGGATAAGGATAAAGCAAATGCCCAGCAGTACTGTGCCTGCTAACCAGTTACGACAGGTCTGACGATAGCCAAGCTTCAGAGCTTCATGGGCAACCGTTAGTGTGATACTTGATGTCACCAAAATCAGTGTGTTCACTAAGGGTAATTGCCAGGGGCTAAGTACGCTAGAGGGCCCTGCAACAGAGGCATCAGGGGGATTGAGTAGCGGCCATTGAGGAACAAATTCGGGCCATAGCAAAGCAGATACGCCTTTTGCCCCCTCCCCTCCTAGCCATGGAATTGTGAAGGTCCTTACATAAAACAGTGCGCCAAAAAAAGCGGCAAAAAACATGACTTCTGAAAAAATAAACCAGCCCATTCCCCATCGAAACGAGCGATCCATTTGTGCGTCGTATAAACCGCCCATCGACTCGTGAATGACGTCTCGAAACCAAAACCCCATNACACAAATAACGCTTAGTAAGCCAATAACTAACAATGGCGCCCCGGTGTTGTAAACNANCTTGATACCAANACCGGCCATCATGGCACCTAGCGCAAGCGACCCTAAAATAGGCCACCGGCTATTCGCAGGAACGTAATAGCTGCCGCCGCTCATATTTTATCCCCCGCCGCGTTATTGTTATTGAGTGGATTAAGCGCAATGCGCTGTACCGGGTATAGGGTATACACCAAGGTAATGGTGCTGATTTCTTCAGGTAAGTCTTTAGCTAACTGAAACACCAGCGGAATGGTTAGTCGCTCATCGCCTTGTAGCTGCTGTTCTTGGAAGCAAAAACAGCTGACTTTACGTAAATGCGTTGTTGCACTAGAGGGTGAGACGCTAGGCACAGCGCGTCCCCAGCTTTCTTGGTGGCTGTTATTCGTAAAGGTAAAATCCACTTCTGCGGTTTGGCCTGGATGTACCCGCATTTGCCNCGTTTCAACACTCATTTGCCATGGCAGNCCCGCACTACCACGGGTAATAAATTGAACCGTAATGAAGCGCGACTGATCCACCTCTTCATGAATGATAGCTTTTGCCGTGGTATCGACCTTTCCGTTTAAACCCGTTACCTGACAAAACACGTCGTAAAGAGGAACTAAGGCAAACGCAAAGGCAAACATGCCAANAAGGGCTGCGACNCTGCGAATGACGGTCCGCCTAACGCCAGCTTGTTGAGAACCATCTGCTGCCATTTTTCATCCCTCCGCCTTCTCCAACGCTTTTATGCATTAATCGTGCGATTGAGCACGGTGAAATACCGGCGGCGTTTCAAAGGTGTGTAACGGCGCAGGGCTAGGCACACTCCACTCTAAATCAACAGCACCCTCCCAAGCTTTTGCAGGCGCTTTTTGGCCACCTCGTACACACAGCACTACCACCAGCACAAAAAGTAGTTGCGAGGCACCAAAGAAGAAGGCNCCAATACTTGAGAGCAGATTAAAATCNGCAAATTGCAGCGCATAATCAGGGATGCGCCTAGGCATGCCTGCCAAACCGGCAAAATGCATGGGGAAAAAGGTTAGATTGACCCCAATGATTGAGCACCAGAAGTGGCACTGCGCCAGACGCTCGTTAGGGTAATGGCCTGTCCATTTAGGCAACCAGTAGTAAACGCCCGCCATGATGGCGAAGATCGCGCCAGGCACCAATACATAGTGGAAGTGCGCCACCACAAAGTAGGTATCGTGGTACTGAAAATCGGCAGGTGCGATGGCTAACATCAGGCCTGAAAAGCCGCCAATGGTAAATAGCACTACAAACGCCAACGCAAAAAGCATAGGGGGCTCAAAACTAATCGACCCGCGGAATAGCGTTGTCACCCAGTTAAATACCTTCACCCCTGTTGGCACAGCGATCAGCATGGTGGAGTACATAAAGAAAAGCTCCGCCGTTAACGGCAGTCCTACAATAAACATATGGTGCGCCCACACCAGAAATGACAGCAGCGCAATGGCTCCAGTGGCATAAACCATCGAGGCGTAGCCAAATAAGGGCTTACGAGCAAATGTAGGGATAATCGCCGACACGATGCCAAATGCTGGCAGGATCATGATGTAGACTTCTGGATGGCCAAAAAACCAGAACAGATGCTGGAATAAGACAGGATCTCCTCCGCCCGCTGCATCAAAGAAGCTAGTCCCAAAGTTAATGTCCATTAACATCATGGT
>JGI25134J35505_10000654_pt1 | contig 13825 bp, 19 predicted proteins | sample ETNvirnome_6_100_FD_35505 | JGI IMG/M metagenome (IMG submission 35505) | reverse complement strand
TTTTCCTTCAACCACAACACCATTCTTCATTTTTGGTGCTTTCCATTTCAAAGAACCATATTTATATTTATCTTTTAGATTATATGGTAAAAATCCAATTTTTGCATATTTCTTTAATACAGACTTTGAATTTACAACACTTATTTCCTTTTCAGAAGTTTTATGTCTTAAATTCGCATGGGATTGTTTACCTTTTTTTGCAGGACCCATACCACCAGCACCTTCTTTAACTGTAGCATCATCAATTTCAGTTTTCACATCATCCACACCAGTTAGTTTATACCCAAGAACCTCTGATTGTTTTCTTCTCTTACCATCAAATGATTTTCTTTTATGTTCTGGATAAGAACCAGCGAAATCTTCATCGATGATTTTTCTTATCACTTCTCTCAATTTTTGTTCTTTCTTCAATCTACTTTTCTCCGCCCTACCTCGATTTTTAGATTCGGCTTCAAATCCAGAGATTTTACCACCCTTATGTGATGCATCTTTACCATCACCATTACCGTATGTTCCTTTTTTACGATTGTACTTATTTAATTCTGCTCTATACTTTTTTGACTTCGGTGAAGACTGAAATTTCTTGTATTCATCTTTGTAATCTCTTTTTGCTGCTTCATCTACACTCTCTTCATTTTTCATCAAATCTGCCAATCTTTTCAAAGTATCTCTATCCTTTTTAGAAATCATTTTTAATTTTTTATCATTTGCAATCTTTTTTAATGATTTACCATATGACTTAGATGATTCATCCATAAATTGACCTTCTGCATCGGGACAATCTGGATCTTGTAATCCTTCTTTCTTCACTGTCTGTTTCTTCTCCCACTCACCATGTGAAGTGTTTGGATGTGCCTGGTCACATGATTTACCAGAGTGTTTATGTCCATTATGACCTTCAGACTGAAGTTCTTCTTCATCATCAGGTCAGTTTTCATTCTTTTTCTTCTTTTCCCACTTCTTTGCCATTTCTGGCTCATTAGAGTGCATCCATTTCCTTTGTTTTTCGGACTTGAATGGCATTTTAGAGTTTTCCTCTTATCCAAGATTTCATTAATTCATAAAACGGAGTAACTTGTTTCTTCCATTGTTTTTCAAATATTTTTTGGTCTGTTTTTTCACCAGTCTTCTTTGTTGTATATCTTCCAAGTTCATCTATAGCTTTTTGAAATTGCATATATGCCTTTTCAGCTTTACTAAAAACTTTATCCCACTCATAAGCAGGACCTTCATTCATTTCTTCTTTTTCAAATTCTGTAAGTCCTTGATCCATTGGTTTAAACCATCTTTTAGGACCTGTATCTACTTCTGACCATTCATTTAATGGTCCAAATTCTTTTGTAAGTTTTTCAGTAACAGATGGTTTAGATGGTTTTGGAGAAACCACTTTTTTTGCTTTTTTCTTTGGAAATCCTAACATATCTCTATATCTCATCTTACTTATCTCCCTCAAGATGATTTACTAATTTTAGTATATCTTTATAATATAATTTCCACCTAATTTCATCAGATGGATATTCTTTAACTTGCCATTGTTTTAGTATCTGTTTTAATCTATCTTTTACTTGATTAATATCAGGTTCAAATGGTGTATCTGGAATATCAATTTTTAATTTTTGTGGTTCGGGTGGTTTGTCTTCACCACCACCAGCTGGAGGAGGATCAGCTTCATGTAATCTACGATGAACAAACTTTTCTCGTAACATATCAGTCTGACCCTTTATCAAATCTTTCATTTTAATCACCATTATTCTCCTCTGAATATATCATTGATTATAGATTCAATTTTACAATCATGTGTACACATACCTTTTCTTGTACCTACACCATCATTTACACTTTCATTCATTCTACCGGGTGACATAAAAGCACCTTGTGTTGATGGGTTTGATACAAAATCAAATGCTATAAGTTCAAAATCTGGTTGAACAGCTACAGTTGGTGCTTGTTCTTCATCACCACCACTACTCGGTACTGTGTCTGTATATCCATCACCCTCAGCTTCAGTTATTTCTTCAACTGAACCTAAACCACGAGATGAAATACCAAGTTTAATACCACTCTTAAATAATTCTTTAAGTATGTTTCCGGCAGGTGTTCCTAATACTTCAACTGTACCTACTAAATCTTTACCATTCCAATGCATTTCTAAAACATTATGAGATACATTATTGAGATTTACAACTGAACTATCTGGATGGTCAAGTTCACCAAGAGCTCTTCTTTCTTTAACTTGAACTTTAGCATAATTTTCAGCTTCTCTCATCAAAGTATCATGTGGATATACTCTACCATTTTGATTTTTAGCATCTGCCCGTTGTAACACACCATTAACAATTAACTTACCATTTTTTGCCAATGATTCGTTAATCTGTTGTGGTGTTACTTCAAAAGGTATGTAATCTACTAATAATTGTTTTGACATTTTATTGTTCTCCTTATCCTCTACCCTGTCCGTCTAATCCACCTTTATATACAAATACTATTTTATCTTTATCAGCAGCACTTCCACTCCACGCTAATGGATGAATATCTAATCTATCTCCAGCGTTTAAAGCAGCATCACCACCCCAAGTTTGATAAGATGTTGATGCGGTTAAATGTGTATGTGCACCGGCCTCTTTTGATGCAAATGATGCAGATGATCCAAAAAAGAATGCCGCGGTTTTAGTAAAATCATCAGCAACTAAAACATAATTTGGTGTTTTGGACATTGAATGTGGAGTAGTAGTTTGACTCCTATCGTAATAATTATCAGGTGGAGGTCCTGGAACTTGTTTCTTTGAATTATTTGGGTCTTGTATATAATTTGGCATTTTAAATATCTCCTATTTCCAACTGTTTCGTTTAATCCAAATGTCTCTATAAACATCTCCGATTACATCACGAATTAATTTTCTAATTATTGCTATATCTTTTCCTTCTAAAGCTTCACCAATTTTCTTTCTATGACTATTTGGTTTACTTCTATAATCTTTTTTCTTTTTCTCACCATCTGGATCAAAAGCCATTGGTGTCATATATGAACCACCTACTGAAGCAGTTGTATTAAATTCATCTAACTCTTCTTCATCTAAAAGTTCTTCAACTAAAGATTCGAGTAAATCATTAAATGACTTTTTTGTTTTTATTTCCACTTTTCTTCAATTCCTTTAATAGTTCCATATATCTCATTGTTTGAACAACTACATTATCTTTAACTAATTTAGATTTTTTAACACCACAAAATTTATCTATGGAGTTAATTGCTTCTGCTAATTTAATCTGAACAACTTTATCTGTTAATTTATTAGAATGTTGTTTTAATTCTTTCTTAATAGCAGGTACAACTTTTTCAATATATTCCTTTAATGAATTAACATTAGAAACATTATTAATGTATGCTCTTAATAATGATTTCTGTGGATAATTTAAATTGGAATGTTTTGCGTTGAATTTTTCGAGCAGTGTTTGATAAGTTATAATTCTTAAATCTTCATCTTTCGGAAGAGCTACGCTTAATGAAGATTCTATATTAGTTTTATTACTTGTTGTTACGTGTTCAACTAAATTAAAATGTGATTCAGTTTTTTCAATTGGAGATATATTATTATATTCAAATAATTTATATATAGATGCGTATGCGGAATAATTTCTTACTTTTGACGAAAGAAAGTTTTGTAAATCATATGTATTTTTTATTTCCCTTATAAGATTAAATTTTTCTCTTTTGAGGACGGAGTTATTTAACTTCTTTCGTTCACTTATAACTTCGTTAATAAAGTAATCAGCCTTCTTATCAGAATTAAACTTTTTATTTATTATAATATTATAAAGAGCTAGTTCCTTACCTAACTCCGTTCTCTCATTAAACCTTTGTTTAATCATATGTGCTGCCTTTGAGCTGTTTCTCTTATTCAATACATCCGATGTAATCTGTCTAAGTAAAAATTCAAACAATAGACCAGTATTACGGACCTTTGAATGCTTTAACTTACGGTTTCGCATACGAAGTTCTCCGTTCTATTAGTAATATATAATTATTCATATATAAATATAAAATTTTTGAGTTTTGTATATGTTTATTCATCATTTAGTATGTTTTCTTCACTTAAAATACTCTTATCTGTAGTATCTTTACCAAATTTTTTCTTTAATTGTTTTAGTAATCCTTCACGAGCTACGAGGGTTGAACCCTTTGATGTGGCAAGTGGAGATTTACCTTTGAACTCTCTCTTACCTTGTCGTTCTCTGTGGTAGGCAGTTGCATCTTTTAAATCTTTTGAGGTTGCGCCATTTGGATTAACAGGTTTTTTGAACCTACCCTTTTCACTACCACCCCAATCTGATTCACCAAATTGGAATGTATCCGAGCCAGCATCTGTTGAAGCCATATCTTTCTCACCAGTAACGGCTGGATCGTTTCCTTCAACAGCAATCTGTTCAAATCTAAATTGTTGTTTGAGGTCTTCTATGATTTGATCAAATACATCTTTCTTTGTACCTTCATTCATTTCAAATATATTATCATAAATCCATTCACGGGAAAATAGTTTATTTTCTAATAAAGTACCAGCTATCTCTACTTGTTGTGTAAGTAACTCTAATTTCTCTTGTTCGTGAATCATAGATGGATTTGTTAATTCTAAATCAAAATTAATAAGTTCGGCATCTTCAAATCCTTGTGTATATAGATGAACAATAGCAATCTTTTCAAGTTCAGCAACTATTATCTTTTGAAGTCTTTCTATTGTTCTTGAAAATCTAACATCTTCAGCAGCAAGAGTAGCTTTACTACCAACACCCTCTTCATATCCAAGAAATGCCTTTGGTATCTTTAAAGCTGCCATCATTTTGTTTCGTAGATATTCAATATCATCAATAGCACCATCATTTGATAAACCCTCTAAAGTTTGTATTTCTGTTCCACTATCACCTCCGCGGACTGGTAAAAAATAATCTTCTGTTACTGATTCGATATTATAACGAAGATTATAATCACCAGTAGATTGATCAATTACTGGAATCTTCTTCATTTTATTAATAATTTGTTGCATGAAGTTCTCAACTTCATTTGGTGGAATGTTTCCAATATCTAATTTGAAAATTCTTTTTTCGGGAGCTCTCATTATACGATGAATCAACATAGCATCTTCCATAAGTTGTAATTGTTTCCATACTTTACGAGCACCTTCTAGCGAAGATTTACCATATGGAAGAAAATTAGCATCANNCATTAATCTGAAGTGAGCTATNTCNTAATTTTCATAAAGTTCTTGTGGATCTGCAAAAGGAATTGTATTCTTGTTATCTTCTGGTTGAATCTCAAACTGAACTAACTTAGGTTGTTCTGGATCATGATCTTCTAATCTAAAAACTTCATATACTGATAAAGGTCTAATATTTACGATACCCATTTTATCTATTATCTCTAAATAAAGAAAATGATCTCCATATTTAGTTAAATTACGAAGCCACGGCCATAAATTAAACTCTATATTCATTATATCATAAAATAAGTTATGTAGAATTTTTGCAACTTTTGGATTATCACTTTTTATCTTTAAAATTTCATTTTCTATATTATCGACCGTTGATTCATCCGAATAGATATCAAGAGCCGATGATATAATTGGATCTTCATCCATTAACTCATAATCTCTAAATAATTCTTTTCTTTGGACATCAAATGCATTTTTAGCATTCTGTTTAGCAGCATACCGAGCACCAAAAGTATTACTACCACCCATTAACCTTTGATACCTATCAATAAAGTTAGATGTTAAACCCTGTTGTTGAAAATTAACATCTTTAATTTTTAATTGACCAGTTGGTGTTTTCCTTACTACTATTTGATTCTGAAATAGTTTTCCTAATCTTGTTAGTATATTTTCTTGTTCTGCCATAATTCCCCCGTTGTTTTTATCCTAATAACCAAGTTAAATCTTCTTTATCCTTACCAACTTCCATCTCAAATGGATTTTTCTGTGGATGACCTGGAGTTCCTTTTTGAAATCCAGCCGATAACTCTTCTTTATTTCCGTTGTTTTCTAACATTGAATTCATCATAGTCCATTGTGTATTAGTTCTATCTTTTTGAATTCTCAATGCTGTATCTCTAATCCATAAAGCTATTGAATAAGACATAACTAAATCATCGTTATATCCTTGCATAGCTTCTGTTCGTGAATTATGATATATATAAACAAATAACTCATCTACAAGTCTATTTGAATATATTTTAACTAATTTTTCTCTTGTATATTCTTCCATTTTAGCAATAATTAATGGTTTTGTTTTCGGTGTTGTTGAAAATCCTGCAACCATCTGTCTATCTTCTGCTCTATACTTATTTGTATTCATTTGATGTTCTGTATCAACATACTTTAAATCTTTTGATTGATAAAATAGGTTTTTATACCCTCTATCTATAATTGTTTGTATTGTAGCCCAACCTACATTGTTGTTTTCTACTACAAGTAATGCGTCATTGTATTTTGTGGCTAAATCTATGAGAAAATGGCCATATTCAGTTGTTCCTAATTGTCCTTTATATTCAGCACATTGTTTCATATCCTCTATTTCAAATACTTGACACGCTGAATAATCTTGACCATCTCCACGAGCCACATCACCAACTACAAGATAACCTTTTGTATAATCTGGTTGTTCCCATATCCAAAGGTTTCTATCAATTCCCTGTTCTTCTATTGGTGCTTTAACCATATTCTCTTTATACCATTGTAAAATCTTTGGATCTACGACAGATTCACCAGAAGTAAGGAAGTCTGTGTCACATTCTTGGGATGCCTTTGAAGGACCTAAAATTTTATCTTGTTCATCTCTCCATTCTTGATCTCTTTCTGGGTGCATACTCCAATGAAGTCTTATTGTATTGAATTCATTTGTTCCATCTTCTGCACCAACCCATTGTTGATGAAACCAATTACCCACACCATTTGGAGTTGAAAGAACAATACAATCACCACCAGTTGCAAGTGTTTGTTGTGCAGCAGTCCATATCTCATCAACTTTTTCAATGAATGCTGCCTCATCAAGTATAAGAAGTGATAGAGCTTCAGAACGACCAGCTGATTCATTAGATGCAATTGCTTTTATCTGTGAACCATTAGTAAATCGTATCGATAGTTTATTTATTTCCTCTGTACCAGTTCTTAACCATTGAGGTAATCCTTCAAACATCACTCTTACCTTTGTAACAAGATTTTTAGCTGTATCTTTACCCGTAGCAATTACAAGAACATTTTTGTCAGCATGAAATAATATCATCCAAAGAGAATAACCTGCAGAAAGAGTAGATATACCCAACTGACGAGATTTTAAAATTATATTATATCTATTTTTATGAAATTGTTTAAGACAATCTTCTTGAAAAGGATATAAATCAAATTTCATCTTACCGCGTTGAGGATGTTGAATAGTGCAATATTTTCTCATAAAATATACTGGGTCATCAGCACATTTAAGATATTCTCGTTTAATTACTTGTTTAAAATCAGTTGCCATTTATTTTAGTTGTCCTATTCCCCAAATTGGTACAATCATAGATACAATACCCATAGAATACCATAGATATTTATTATCGTACCACGCTGGTTTTATCGTTTTTATCATCTCTTCTTGAATTGCTAACTGTTCTTTATAGTTTTCAATAATTCCACTATCAATTTCTGTCTGTTGAATATACACTTGTATCTGTTCATTCAAATTATTGATAATTTTACTATTATTACTATCTTTTTGTTCTAACTCTGTAATATACAATTCAATATTTTGAGCTTCTTCATCTGTATAACATTCCCCCTCACACACTTCTTGTGGAAATAAAAGAGAAAATATTAGTAGGAAAGATATAAGTTTATTCATCCTATTTTTTCCCCTTACCAATATTTTTCAATCTACTGTGTGCTTTCTTTGCAGATTTCTTTTTAGGTTTTGGTTTGGATTTCTTGAGTTCTTCAAGAGCTTTCTTTTTACTTTTAAGAGATTTCTTTAAACCATTCTTCGATTTCTGTTTGGATTTAAGATCTTTCTTTACACTCTTTAATCTATCATCAAGTTTACCAATCTTTTCTTCTTTACGACCAGCACCCTTTCCACTTAAAAATGCAACAAGAATTCCTCCACATAACACAAAAAATCCAATTACATATTTTTTTATTTTACTGAACATATTACTTACCGAATGGTAGTTTATCCCAAATAGGTTTAAGCACTGTATCAAAAATGATATCGTCTTGCTTAGTTGGTGATAATTTTACTATTTTTTCCAATGTATAAAATCCAAGTAAAATCCACTCCCAATTTGCTGCTACCCATGCATAATCCATTATATTTCTCCTGTTACTTTGTGTTTTTATTTATTGTCATTTCAACTTCTCCATTTGCAAGTGCATTTGCAACTGTCATATCAAATGGATTTTCTAAATTTTCTAATTCTTTAACTAATTCTGCATTATCTTCTTCAAATTTTTTAATATAATCTTCTTTTATTCTTTTATCTTGTTCTTCTTTCCATTCATCATATTTACCAGTTCCTTTTAGTTCTGCTTCAAAATCTATTTGACAATAATAACATCTATCATTAAACTTAAAAATTTCTTTATCCCATGGTTTAACAATATATTTTTCACAAACTGAACATTTATGATCTACAATTCCTCTAGTAGCTAACTTTGTTATATTGGTACGATATCCATTTTTTTGTTCCCATTTCTTACCATCGGAATCAGTCCATGTATCACCTACTTTGTGTGTTTCTTCTGTTGGTATATACCCAGATTGTATTTTTCGCGTGGATTTCCCATCCAACATATCTTGTACTTTTTGTAAGTTTTTACTATGTTTAGCCATATATTATTTTCCTATATATATAAGTATATTAAAATGAAATTAAACCAGTAATTTGATTTATAGGAGCAAATGCACCTGTAAATTTATAGGTTTTTCCATTATATTTAAATACAATACCTTCCGATGGAACAATAGCATTTACTCCACCAATAGCTTGTAATTTATCTAATTGTGCCTTTAAAGTATTTAATTTCTTTAAATCACCACCCTTTCTAACAGTAGAAATAGATGAATCTAATTTCTTTTTCATTCTTTGTACAGTTGAATCTGGATTAACTGCCATCCAATCACTAATATTCTTCATTATTTCCGCACCAACTTCAAAGAATAGCTCCTCAAATGGTTTCATATTAAGTTTAACTTGTTTTGCATGGTCATTTTTATCAAATGATAATACCCAATCTAAAATCTTCTCATCTTTTATATCATTTCTTATATCTTTAACAGCATAAGACTTATCAAAAAATGCCCATCGTTTAACCAACCCCTTTAAAACTTTGGATGACAGTGAGCCCTTTGATTTTTTTATAATAAATTGTTCCCACCATTTTTGATGATATAAACCTAATGTATCGCTATCTTTTAATCCAAATTTAGATTGATATCTACTTAAAGATGATAAAAATTTAGATTTTAATTTACCAAAATCTGTATGTTTTGATAATGTTAAAAATTGTGGTTTACCAATCTTATAATGTTTTTGTATATGTTGATTTACTTGTTGAATCATACCAGCCAATATTCTACCACTACCTTTTACTTCACCCCTAACACTTCCATTGTCGTCATATTGAAGTGCACCATGAAATACTAAACTAGCCAAATCATAATCAACTACATTTGCCGATTTAGGCCATATAACTTCTAAGTTCATAAAGTTATGACCATTGTCAAATATCTTAACTCTCTGTTTCTCTGATAATGAACCAATGGATTTTCCTAAATCTTTCATAGCATATACAAATGCGTTTTTAATATCACCTCTACCTGCAAATTTACTAGCAACCGCTTTTGCATCTAATGCAGTAGCCCCTGCGTTCTTTATATGTCCTTTATTTCTTGCAGCTATGAGTTTCCCATCTCTCCAACTAACCATAATGTTTTGACCATCTAACTTTTCTGTGACATTATCCTCACGATTTAGTGTTCCACCTAAACCATCTTCTATAATTTTCTTTAAATCACCGAATGTTAAATCTTTATCATCAAACGGATGTGCCATGTGTCCATATGCACCGCCCATAAGTAATAACCCCTTTCGTCTTGGTTTCAAGACAGTTTTTGTAACTATTTTTTCTGTTAAATTCTTCTTCCACCAGTCTTTTGAGAATGATTCTCCCATCGGTTCAACGGGTATACCTTTTTCATCACTCTTTTGCTGTTTAAGTGTTGCTTTTGTATCTTTTGCAATCTGTTTCTTTCTTTCTTTTTCATCTTTATCCATGAAATTCATTAACTCAAAACCAACATTTTGAGCTATTTTTTTCATATTTCTCTTCCATTTATTATAACCCTTTGCACCAGTTAAATTTTCCGGATTATTTGGTGTAGCACCAGTTCCAATACCTGCCGGTAAATAAGATACAGATTCTCTATCATCAAATTCACCCTTAAATGGTGGAACATTTTTAACATCTACATCTAAAATATAATTTACAATTTCCCATCCAAGTTTTTCTGCTTCTATTTTATTTCTCCCAGCATATCCATCTATACCTTTCATCAAAGCACTTGGGCCAGAATCAACTGCTTGTTTACCACTTGTAGCAGTTGATGTAACTTCATTAATAATTTCATTTACATCAATTGTAGTTAAAAATGTCTGAATAATTTCTTCTATATCATCATAAGGATTAGCACTTATTTCAGGTGGTTTTGGTAATAATACTTTACCACCATCTGGCATTCTAAACTTTAAAGCTGTTCTTCCATTTATAAGTAAATCACCCTTTTCATTTGTTGTTATAGTTTTGATCTTAACTCTTTTATTTTTAAATCTACCCATTAGTAATGTATCACCAACTTTAATTGGAAGAGTTACATTTTCTTTTTTTAATTTTTCTTCTTTACCATCTGTTGGTGTTGTATCTCTTTTATATGGTTCATCTATATCTGAATCTTCTGGTGCTGTGTAAGTTCTATAATCACCACTATCTTTTCCATCTCTCTTTTTTATATTTATATCCTCAAACACATCGCCTGATTTCCAAAATGCTGATGGGTCTTGTTCTAAATCTAAAACTTGTATTCTACCTTTTTTAATTCCATGATTTGATACTAAAACTTTTAATATCTTTTTAGCTTCACCATTAGATTTAGCTTTTGTATAAAGTATTTGTTCTGAATTTTTTCCGGGTGGAATACCCCAAATTACAAATTCCTTTTTACTCTCACTTAAATCCATTAAGATATCATCTTCACCATCTTCTTCTGGAGCAAAATCAAATTTTATGTTATCACCGGATGTATTTGGGTCATTTTCCAATCCTTCAAATAACTTCTTAAACTTGTTAGTCATCATCTTAAACAAACCATCATTAAAATAACCAAACATCTTTTTAAATAATTTACCTCTCTCACTATCATCGATTTTGGGTGAACCTAATAGTTCTCTCATAGAAGTTCCACTCACTTCTTTACCACCAACTGATATTGAAACATGAGGTGCAGTTAAGTAATATCCATGTTTATCAAATCCTTCTATATTACCTTTATTCTTTTTATAGTCTTGAAAATATTTCCCTCCACCCAATCTACCAGCATCTTTAGCACCAAATATATACACAAATGCAGTTGTTTCCGGGTCAAATTTCTTTTCTAAATTTTTAGCTACAAATGGAGATTTTTCTAAACTAATATGATTTGATTTAACACCCATCTGAGACATATGTCTAACTTTTTCTTTGAAGTTCATCGGGTGACGGGGTGGTTTCTTTATATTGGATGTGGTTATATAAGCGTCATCAACTTGTTTCTCTAACCACTTATAAGTTTTTAGATGATGAGGACCAAATGGCTGAAATCTACCCCCATAGATACCAACTACTTTTTTGATATTAGAGTTTGCTTCTAATATAGGTTTTATCATTTCTTCTATAAGTCTATTCATTATAATTGAATTCCTACTCCAACCTTAAATTGGAAATCCTCTTTGTTATTATAGTATTCATGTTTATATAAACCAAATATATTATATTTCCCAACCCATCTTTTGACTTCACTCTTTATATTAAAAATATTGTTGTCTTCAAAATCTGTTTTGGCTGACATACTAAAATTATACTCAAGCCAATACTTCTTAAATTTTTTGTTAAACCCAACACTCAATAATGGTTCTTGTTCTTTAACTGATAATCCTGCCTTTAATCCACTTTTATGATGTAATCCTAAATTGTATATAGTGTATTTTATATCCTTAGATTCCTTATTTACATGGTCAACCCCGCCATATAATATACGACTATTTTGGTTAAAATTCCAAACATTATCTATATATTTTTCACCGAGTTCCCTCTCCCAATCTTTCTTAAAAGACCAAGTGAAATTACCATCTGTTTTCTCTGCTTTAACCATAAATTCATAGTCCAAAGGTTTAGTTGCATCGTTAGGTGATCTCACACTAAATGATGTTGATAGTATTGCTGATAATAATAGTTCACTAATCATTAGTTCATACCACCTTTTGTTGCAACCATCCAAAATATTTTTTTACTATCCAATATACTAATAAGTTTCATTATTTTATTATCAGGAACAGAATAAACTATACGTTTTGGCATGTTTCTGGCTTTTAGTATTTTTACTTTTATCCCAAAATCCTTCAAAATTTCTTCAAAATCACTCTTATCTTCTTTAGCTACACCGAAATTAACCATGTTGGATTCTGTTATTAAATCTCTTAACTTAATCATAGTTTTTTCTCCAACTTAGCAAAATGTTTTTTCCAAGCCAACAATTTGTTTACCTTACCTTTGACATTGATGGTTTTATTTATCATAACCCATAATGGGTCACCCAATGCCGATCTTACATCTTTATGATANCGTGTAAATACATTCAAAAATCCATTTATAGCTATAGATAATTTATTAGTTGCATCAATTGCATCTTTAAGATGTTGTTTCAATGCTTTTCTATCAACTTCTTCTTTGATAAGTAATTTTTTTAGTTTAATCAAAATTCNTCNCCNACNTTAGCACCGGGTGATGCTATTAATGAGTATTTACTTTTTGGGTCTTTCCGTTTTGCTTGTTTCATCATTTTACGAGCATCCCTTTTTGAACCCTTAAATTGAACAATCTTTTTACCCTTTATTACTTTGTAATATCCATNTATAGATGANGGTTTAATAGCTTCTAATAATGATNTTAGTTTAATCATTCTACCAAGGCCCCATATTTCTATTTTTTGCCATTGCCATAAAAGCTTCTTCCCTATTATATGTGTTATCTACCTTAACTTTGGCTATTTTATAATATTCTTTCTTATCAAATCCTCTACGGAAATATTTTTCTATCTTCTTTTCATCATCAATCCACATTTTTACATAATCTAATCCATCTTTTCTACCTCTACCATGCATCTGCCAATCCCAAACTGAATTTTTATTTTCAACCCAAGCGTGATCTATTCTTTTTCCCAANGAAGNTGGATAAACAGTTCCATGAACTAATCTTAAAGCAGGTCCACCTTTTGTTACTCGTCTCCAAGCCCATTGAAAACATAATCCACATGCAGCCTCTGTTAATAATGATTTTAGTTTAATCATTAGAATGTAGGCATTGGTGGAATACTATCCGCACCATGTTTCTTTTTATATTTTTCAAGTTGTTTTTTAGTTCTTCCATATTTATTCAGCCATTTGTTAAGTCTTTTCTTCCACATCTTTCTATCTTTTGCTTTTCTATTCGGCATACTAAAATTTACTCATCAATATCTCATCAATTACTTTATCTAATTGTTTTGTTGTTAT
>JGI25134J35505_10000614_pt1 | contig 14422 bp, 17 predicted proteins | sample ETNvirnome_6_100_FD_35505 | JGI IMG/M metagenome (IMG submission 35505) | reverse complement strand
TAGAATTATTGTCCAAGCATAGACCATCAATATTTTTAGAGGCACATGTATCACCTCGATTTGGTAGCGTAACCCGTGATAAGATTAAGCAGATTTTAAATAATCTGGACTTCGAGTATAAGTGGCACTTATTAGATCTTCATGGTGGGGAATTGGAGTATTATCTCCTAGAAGCACCTGAAGAGTAATTGCGATGAAAAACTTAAAAATTTTTATAGTAACTTACAAAAGACCAGAAGTCTTGAATGATACCTTAAACCAGCTGTTTAATTATACTGACTTTAATCTTATACCCAATACTGAAGTTAACATCATCAATAATCATAGTGAGTTTCATCTTAATAAGGAATTCGAAGATAAGGTAACAGTCTTACACAACATGACTAGACCCGACTGGGATTTAGGCAATTTAGCTAGAAGTTGGAACGAGTGTATTCTTCATGGATTTAAAGACTTGAACAATCCCGACGCTAAAGTTGTCGTAGCGATGCAAAACGATATTGTATTACACCCAAATTGGGCGACAAATGTTTTAAAACTGCACAAAAAGTACACTTTTGTGACCGGGATGCTGGGAGATAATATAATTAGTTACACTCCTGAAGCCATCAAGAAGATAGGAATGTGGGATGAGAGATTTAATTCCNCGTCACACAAAGAAGCAGATTACTACATAAGGGCTTTGATTTATAATAAAGACAAATCAATGATAGCAGATGCGGTACACCAGAGACTTTTGAATGAGCACGATTGGTTGCCCTTAGATACGCGTGAATACCGCGGCAATGACCCTGAGTGGCGAGAAGAAACCAAAGACCGAGACCTGGCGAATGAAGCTTCATACCACAGCACTCAAGTATTTTATTGGAAATGGAAGGACACCTGGAAGGAACAGCCTTCTTATTTTGGTTGGGTCAATGGATGGACACCTGATTTCATAGAAAACCCCCCTGTTCCAAACAAGGCTGTCAATTTTAGTCAATATTATTATTTTGAAAGAGACATTAATCTGAAAGATAAGAACTATGTTGGATGGAGAGAGGGCGATTTATGGTTTGGCTGTGAATCTTGGGAGAACAGGACAAACAAAACTGGTGATATAGACACACACCCATTTAAAGACGGCGAGAAATTTAGAGAATAAAAGTGATATGCTTGTTAAAAAATTACATGGTCATTCTGGATGCGAAGTCCTGTTGTTGCGCCTCAACGAAAGGTTAACAGTACGAAAGATTTCGCCATCTGAGCAGTATGACATCCGTATAGACAACCAGAGAGATAAGCAGGATTGTTTTAGTTCGTCTTTAGTCCGATGCCCCAAGGTGTACGATTCTGGTATCGTAGACAATAGACACTTTTTTGATATGGAATTTATCAACGGGCAGACCTTTAGTAATTTCATTGAGCACGGAGATCAAAAGTCAATATTTCAAATATTTGAGAAATTATTTGACTTTGTTAACAAAAACAATTATATTGATGAAACAGTAGAGTGTCAAATTTTAAATAAAATAGAAAATATGCCACTTGTGAACGAATACAATCTATATAAAGATTATTGTTTAGACTTTGACTGGTCTAAGATAAAAAAATCTTATTGCCATGGAGATCTAACATTTGAAAATGTGATAATATCAAATGGGGAAATATACTTTATTGATTTTTTGGATTCTTTTACAAACTCTAAGGTAATCGATTATTCAAAAATGTTGCAAGACATCATTCTCGGTTGGTCTTGGAGAGATAANAGTTCTAAACCATACATAAAGCTAATCCGCATGCACGAACACATGGTTAATAAGATGAAAGACATTGAGTACGAGGCCTCCAAAAGAATGTTGGTACTGACAATGCTCAGGATCTTACCGTATTCTGCCGACCCAAAAACAATAGATTTAATAAATCACAATTTAAAATTTATAAAAAGAGAGCTTATCGATGAATAATTTAGTAATCCCAGCCGCAGGCCTTAGCTCTCGCTTTCCCGGAATGAAACCAAAATGGTTATTAACCCACCCCGACGGCAGTTTGATGATCAAAAAAGTATTGGGCTCTTTTAAGCTAGCAAATTACGATCGTGTTGTTATTACAATTTTACGAGATCACTGCCAAAAATATAACGCTGACTTAATAATACAACAGCTTTTTGGGACTTCTGTGGAGGTGTGCATTTTAGAACAACAAACAAAAGACCCGGCAGAGACAATTGCAAAGACGATTCAAATGATGGATTTAAAAGGATTTATCACAATTAAAGACTCAGATTGTTATGTTTCCGCAGATTATCCTATCGATAAGCAGTTTATCTGTGGCTTAACAATCGACAAAATGGATGATATAGTTAGAATACACAACAAGAGTTTTATTATTAAAAACGATGAAAATATAATCACTGATATAATTGAAAAAAAGGTAGTCTCAGACACAGTGTGTTTGGGTGTCTACTGCTTAGATATTGACAATCTGATGTCAGCTTATGATAAGATCAACAGCAGCCCGGTGTACCGCCATGACAACGAAATGTATATCAGTCACATTGTATCATATCTGATATCACAAAATGACATATTGCACTTTGTAGAAGCAAAACAGTTTATCGACTGGGGAACTTTAAAAGAATGGCGCAAGGAACAAAAAAAGTTTCGCACATATTTCTTTGATATCGATGGGGTTTTCTTGAAAAATACCGGCAAATACGGGGTCAAGAACTGGTCAAACACTTTCGAGCCGATTCAAGAAAATATAGACACCCTAAAAGAGCTATCAGACTCGGGCGCCCAAATAATTTTTACGACTGCTAGGCCAACGGAGCACATGGGCAGATTTAAGAAACTCCTTTTAGAAAACAAAATAAAATATAAAGATATAATCACTGACTGCAATCACTCACAAAGAGTAATTGTGAATGATTTTGCCCCAACAAATCCTTATCCCTCGTGTGATTCGATATCGATACCCAGAAACTGTAACCTAGGAGATTACCTTAAATGAATATATTAATAACAGGCGGCGCAGGCTTTATAGGATCTCAAATCGGTTGGCGCATGCGTCAGTTGGGACACACCGTCACCGTATTGGACAATATGAGTTACGGCAAAGATGACAATTTAAAAGTCGACGGGGAGTGGGTCTTCGACAGATTCATCAGAGATGATATCAGAAGCCCGAGATTCTTACAGCATTGCGATGCCGTGGATGCCGTGGTTCACTTAGCAGCCATCGCACCGCTGCCGGATTGCCAATTAAACCCAGTAGTGGCTTATGACAACAATGTAATTGGAACTTTGAATGTTCTTAATTCTTGTCGACAGGCAAATGTACAAAAGGTTATATTTTCAAGCACAAGCGCCGTATATGAAAATTGCCAGAACTATCCCCTCACAGAAGACAACCTTGAGAATGAACCAAACTTGATTTACTCTATGTCGAAAAGAGCGTCCGAAATGATATGCTCAAGTTATGTTGACAACTACAACATGGACATCGCTACATTGCGGTTTTTTAATGTTTATGGTCCGCATCAAGACTTTAAAAGAAAACAGCCGCCACTTATGGGCTATATAACAAAGTGCCTTATAGAGAACACAGAGCCAACATTCTTCTCTGACGGTCATCAAAAGCGCGATTATGTGTATGTCGACGACATTATTAACATGGTAGAGCTTATTTTATTACGCAATGATATTGCCGGCGAGACATTCAATGTCTGTACAAATACTGCATACTCTGTACGAGACATTTATGAGATTTACCAGACTGCTTTTGGAAAGAAGCTGTCACCGAATTTTAATGATTCAACAAAATTTTGGGATAAATATCCTCAACTTTTTGAGGGTCAGCACCCTCTTTCGAAAGAGCGTTTAATAAAAGAGGTTGACAAGTATAGTTTGGGGACTTATAATAAGGCTAAAGAGGTCTTAGGCTGGGAACCGCAAACATCATTAGAGAGTGGTATACAAAACTGTGTCGAATATGCAAAAAACAACATGGAGCCTCAACAATGACAGTTAAAATAAAAGACCTTGAAGTGGTCGAGAAGAGTCAGGAGTTTTATGATAACTTCAATGGCTTCGTGATAAGCCCTGACTTAAAGGTTTTTGGAAAACTGCTAGCCCGAGCAAAGATGCTTGAGTTAGTTAAAGATGTACCAGGCGATATTATTGAATGTGGGGTTTTCAAGGGCTCCGGTATATTTAGCTTTTTGAAACTTAAGCGATTTATATGCCCCAATACTGGTAAAAAAGTTATTGGATTCGACTTTTTCGATACAAATTCGCTGATTAAATCCCTCTCCAATCAAGACAGAGAGGCGATGAAAGCACTTTTTGAACAAAGAGGATTTAGCCACGAAGAATCATTTCATAAATATTTAAAAGATTTGATAGCTTCTTGTGGGTTTTTGGATTACGAGTACGATTTGGTCAAAGGGGATATATCAGAGAGCTTCCCGGAATATTTACAAACTCGACCGGGCTTGAAGATATCACTATTGTTTATAGATTTAGATCTTGAGGACCCAACTTATGATGTATTATGTCACGCATGGGAAAGGGTTTCTAAGGGTGGCGTCGTTGTATTTGATGAATATGGATTACACCAATGGTCCGAAGCCAAAGGCGCCGATCGCTTCTTTAAAGACAAGGATGTTGAAATAAAATCGATGAATTACATTGGTTCCATGGCCTATATCCAAAAGAAAGAGTTTTAAAATATGAAACTAGCATGGCAACAAATACCGTCTCCCGTTGTTTCTGATCTATTATGCTTGAATAAGCTAGATGGAGTGGTTATTGATACAGAGCACGCCTCTTATAATAATGAAACAATATACAACTGTATTCAAGTTATCACATCACAGGATAAAACATGTTTTGTGCGCTTAACGGAGCCGAACAAGACTATGGTGAGAATGTGTCTAGACGCCGGCGCCGATGGGATCATCTTCTCAACAATCGAAACATCAGAACAATGCCGGCAAATCGCTGAGATATGCAAGTTTCCACGCTATGGCGGTAAGCGAGGNCTAGGACTTGTGCGCCAAAATCGTTGGGGNAACTCAGCCTTGATCAGCCGACCTCCGCAGATTGTGGTACAGGTAGAGACGAAAGAAGGTATCCAGAATATAGAAGAGATCTACTCCTTTGATTTTGATTTTTACATGATCGGTCCCTTCGATTTGTCAGCTAGCATGGGAGACCCTGGCAATTTTGATAATGAGAAGTACCTGGAGGCGTTGTCTTCAGTCAAGAAGGTGGTTCCAAATAACAAGATGGCTGTCCATGTTCCGACCGATGTAAAGAATCAGATTAAAAAATATGAAAACTATGGTATGATAGCAGTAGGAATGGATACAACCGGATTATTGGAATTCTATAAGGAGATAATATGAAAGTAATTGTAACTACTTACCCATATAATTCTGAAAATATAGAAGTGAAGGCCGCCCTAGATGAACTTCGCAGCACCTACGGCATCGAAATCAAATTTAATCACTGCCGACGGAAGTATACTAAGCAAGAGCACTTGGAAGTTCTCCAAGACGAAAAGCCTGACATTATAATCGCGGGTACTGAGTCATACGATGCAGAACAACTTGACGTATGCGATAATCTCAAAATGATTTCACGCGTTGGAATTGGATTAGATTCAGTTAATTTGGAAGAATGTAAGAAGCGCGGTATCGTGGTGACCAACACTCCTGACGCTCCAACTAATGCAGTGGCGGAGTTGACGCTGTCTCAGATCCTCTCTCTTCTGCGTCTCAATCATACAGTAGATGCAGAGTTAAGGACCGGAAACTGGACACGTTTTATTGGCCGTGAAATAGGCAATTGCTGCGTCGGTGTTGTCGGCAACGGGAGGATAGGTTCCTCGGTTATTGAGAAGATACAGGCGTTCTCTCCGCGAGAGATAATGTACGTCGACACCGACACAACCAAGCAAACCCATCCTGCTCATACATGGTCTACCAAACAACAGATCCTACAGCGCTGTGATATCATCACTCTCCATATCCCTTTGAATAAAGATAATAAGAATTACATAGGGCAACGAGAGCTATCGTTGTTGAAAGAAGATGTTGTATTAATTAACACGTCACGCGGCTCAATCATCAATGAGGAAGAGCTATATTGGTTCCTAAAGAATAACCCACTCGCTAGCGCCGCTATTGATGTGTTTGAGAAAGAGCCATACGAGGGTAAACTGCTGGAACTCTCTAATATTCTTCTGTCCCCTCATCTTGGTTCCTGTACTCAAAATAGCCGCCTGTTAATGGAAAGCCGATCTGCATTGGCGGTTTTGAACTATCTCCAAGGCGCCACTCTTTTGAGTGAGGTGGTAGCATGAAAAGAGTAGTGGTATTTGGCGGCGCCGGCTTTATTGGCTCCTATATGGTCGATCACCTGCTGAGTCATGGCTGTGAAGTTACATCATTCGATCTACGCCCCCACCCGAGTTTGTCGGATAAATATAATATCGTGGGCGATGTATTGGATGCGGAACTGGTTTCGTCTGCTGTAGAAGGCGCCGATATAGTCTTCAACTACGCCGCCATCGCTGATATCGAAGAATGCAACGAAAATCCATTTCGGGCCGTCCAAATAAATATTTTGGGGAATACAACCGTTCTTGATGCATGCGTAGCTCATGGAGTCCGTCGATATATGTTTGCAAGCTCGGTGTATACTGAGTCATCGCTTGGAGGAGTCTANAGCACCAGCAAGCGTGCCTGTGAATCGCTGATCAAGGATTACAGCAAGTACTATGGCCTTGATTACACAATACTCCGCTATGGTACTGTATATGGCCCCGGCAGCGATGAAAACAACAGCGTTTATCGATTTGTCAATGAAGCTCTTGCTGACAAGAAAATCAGATACCAGGGCACAGGTGAAGAGCACCGCGAGTATATTCACGCATTAGACGCCGCAGCCTTATCTTTTTCTGCGCTTGAAAAGAGGTATTTAAATACCACTACCACACTTACTGGACATAAATCCTTAAAAGTTAAGGATTTGTTTGCTATAATAAAAGAAATACTAAATGATGAAGAGATAGAGTTTGAGTTTGTTTCGGAACGAAACAAGAAGTTACTTAAGTCTCACTATAAAACAACCCCCTATTCATATAGCCGCGACCTGCCGACGAAATTAGTTGGCACCCAATACATCGACATCGGCGCCGGACTATTACAGTGTATACGAGAGCAAGATGAACAAAATAGATGACATATTAAAGCACACCGCTGTTCAATATGCCAAGGTTGTCAAGCAATCAGCTTGGCNCGATCTTGAGGTAGCCTTTCGGGAAAACAAAGTTGTACTCATTTGTACGCATGGCGGCAATATTGCTGTCGCTCGTCATGTGGCGTCTGATCTGTCGCGACATTTGAATTGGCAAAAGAACATTGAAGTACCTGATAGCGATACGGTAGCCATCTGGCACGGCGATTTTAATTATGAAACATGGCTTGTAGACTGGATTAGAACAAAGACCAGTGGCCACAGGGTTTCAGATGTTCTGGTGATAGGAGTGTCGTCTTCCGGTGCCTCTCCTGACGTGGACTATGCCGTTGAATATGCGCTAGGTTGCGGATTCAGAACGGCATACATCTCAGCACATCCCGTGCGCACCCCAGGCAACACAATCAATATTACGACCGGCGTGAGGCATTATTATGCTTCAGAGGTTATGTTAATGTCGCTTGGTCAGCGCCTCTTAAATAGTTGTGGCAAAGGCGTTCAGCCGCTTAAAACCCTTTCTCCTGGCGCNCCCNTCACGATTCGGGATAACAGTGACCCGGATGAGTTGGTGAACATCGGCATTGACTTTGATGGCGTCATGCATCTCAACTCTAAGGGCTTCTATGATGGTACTATATACGACATTCCCGTTCCAGGTACCAGAGACGCGCTAAAAGCGCTTTCTGAGAAGTATAATATCATTATTTATACCTGTAAGGCTAAGCCTGACCGCGAGCTTGTCCATGGCCAAACTGGCACCGAGCTAGTCTGGCGTTGGCTAGAAGAACACAATATGGCACAATACGTTTCAGGGGTTACTTCCGATAAGCCCCGCGCAGTGTTTTATATTGACGATAAGGCAATCCGCTTTGACAATTGGGAAAAAACCTTTAATGAGATAGGTGAATATTATGGCTAAGTGCTTNGTGACAGGTCACATGGGCTACATTGGTTCGCGCCTATACAAAAGACTCAAAGATGATGGCCATGAGGTCATGGGCGTCGACCGCAGGGCTGATAATCCTGACGAAAGACTCGACATTCGCCATAAGCTTTTTCACAGACACACTCCCTGGCCAAAGTTCCAGGCAGAGTATGTGTTTCATCTTGCAGCACAGCCAAGCGTTCAGTGGAGCATCGAGAATCCTTCTACTGCCCTCTCACACAACGTACACGGCTCGTCAGCCGTCTTAGACTATTCAAAGCATGTCGGGGCCAAGCGAGTTATCTTCGCAAGCTCAGCGGCCGTTTACGGAGCTTCTAGCCCCTATGGGCTCCACAAGCTGATGACTGAGATGGAATGCAGTCTATATGCAAAGCTTTATGGTCTGGACACTGTATCGTTGCGGTACTTTAATGTTTATTCCGAGGATCAGCAATTTGGTGGCGCTTACTCTACCGTGATTGCTGCTTGGATGGAGATGATGCGCCAAAACAAGCCCTTACGGGTTGATGGCGATGGTAATCAAACAAGAGATTTCATTCACATAGATGATATAATAGATGCGAATATATTTTGCATGAACCACAAAGGCAATTTAGCCGGCCTTAGCTTTGACGTCGGCACCGGAGTGGAAACTAGTTTGAATGAGGTGCGCGATATTGTAAATCAATATTGTGAACCTGAGTGGTGTAATGCCGACTCGCGATTGGGCGACATTCATTTTTCAAGAGCCAATACCCAGGGTCTTGAAGGTTTGGGCTGGAAGTCCAAAATTGATATTGTAGACGGCTTAAAAAAATGCTTTGGAGGTAATAATGAGTAATACTACAACAACTAACTATCCCGTGTTGAGACTATCTAATCAGGCTCTCGGCGCTGTGATGATGGCTCTTCAGGAGTCGTTGCTTAATGAGATTGATATTGTCCCTATTCTAAAGGGATTTGAGTTGGTTGACACTGCTGACGGTTTGGTGGTAAAGAATCCGCCTACGGTTCGCGTGTCTAACAACGCAGAAGTTACAGAAGAAGACCTGTCAAACATGGCAAGGTAATGCCCCGTTATTGTTACAAATGCGAGAACTGCGCTAGCGAAGCGACCATATTTCATTTAATAGATGAAACAGTGGACGAGTGCTTGGCCTGCCGAAGTCGCGATACAATGATAAAGCAATTAACCAAGCCACTTTACAGAACTAAGACAGAAGATCGTGCCCAAGAAGTCGGCACTATCACAAAGGAATATATCGACTTAAATAGAGAAATACTGAACGAAGAAAAGAAGAAAAGAGAAGACTATGACCCAACTTGAAATAATATTACTATCCGTCGCAGTCTGCTCAATTTTGAGCACGGTATTTTTATTTATTTATGCACGCGCAATCTTAGCGAGATTGCTATTTGTATCTGATGAACTAGGGGATTTGCAAGACATGATCAATAGTTTTGCCAAGCACCTACAATCAGTTTACGAATTAGAAACATTTTATGGCGACCAAACTCTCCAAGGGCTACTGGAACATGCAGTAGCCTTTAATGAGCAACTTGAAACGTTTGAATGGATCTACCACATAACCACAGAGGAAGCTGAAGATGACGACGACAACAGAAGCGAAGCCGAAAACGCGCCGTCGTAGAACACGTCGTAAAAACCATTATTTTACACAAGAACATGAAGACGCTATAGTACGTTACGCACAATCAACATGCAATAGAGAAAGAACAGATTTATATGTGCAGCTTATTGGTCCAGCCTTCAACGAGATGGTTGATAAGATTGTTTATACTTATAAGTTTACAAGTTTGCCAAATTGTGATTATTTGCGAGATGAATGTAAGGTATGGCTAATGACCATACTCGATAAATATGATCCCAACAAGGGCTCTAAGGCATTCTCGTATTTTTCAGTCATCACAAAGAACTGGTTTATCCACAAGGTCAAGCGCCAACAAAAGCAAACTCGCCGCGAAGTTGATTATGATAATATATCAAAGGCTCACGAAGAAGAGTTCCTGTCTACTAATCAGTCTTACCTTTCCGAACGTTTAGAGAAAGAGTTCTGGACATCATTTTATAATGAGCTTGCGTCATGGGATGTNGCCCAAATGAAGGAGAACGATCTGAAGGTATATCAAGCCATTATTGTTCTTTTTGAATCAAGAGAAGATATCGAGATTTTTAATAAGAAGGCTATTTATTTGTATCTGAGAGAGATATCTGGACTAAACACAAAACAGATTGTAAACTCTCTTAAGAAATTCCGTAAGAGATACGGAACGTTTAGAGACGATTGGGATTCAGGTAAAAAATGAGCAAGAAAGATTTGGAATCGCTATATGATGAGGCACTCGACAACGTGCGCGAAGATCGCAAGTTGGCCCGCGAGTTCCTAAATGAAGTAGCAAACCAGATCGTTAAAGATGCTTCACAAAACAAATACCTAAGCCCCGTGGCCGCAAAACACGTAGAATCTTTACAGAGGTCAAATGAACAGCTTGTAAAGATTATTACATTGCGACAAAAGGCCACCGGGCCCTCCTTGGACTTGACCGAAGCGGACAAGGACAGTCTCTTTGATATGATACAGGGAGGCCCGCCACATGACCACGAAGAGCACTAATTTTGGAGATTTCACTGAAGCCGGTCAGGCTCTAGACCTCTATGGAAATGCTATTCGTCAGTCGATCGCGACCGACGTATACAAGAATACATATACATTTTCGGTCGTTGTACTGACCAAGCCGCTTCCTATGAGCCAGAATGGAATTTCAGTAAGCGGCTTTAAATTTAAAGGCCGGATCCTTGACCCAGCAACGCGTTGCTGGGATCAAGACAGTTCTTCGGTGATCAAAGGGCCTCCTTCACCGCACAGGTTTCTCCCCGACCCGTGTAAACTTAGTACAGCGGTCAATGCCGCCCAGGCGATTAAAATTATTGCGCTACACACAGAGTTCGCAGGTCCTGCTGAAGGTCAAATACCCAACCCAGGCGATGAAGTCATTGTCCAGCTACAGCCTGGAGATTATTCTTATAATGTTGCCCGCGCAACTTTTACTAAATTGACTGTCAAAAATGCCAATAGAAGCCTAAACGCAGTCTCCGCGTGTTCTGCTGGGGAACTAGGAGACCTTTTTGAAGATGGCGCCGGCTCCTTGCTCGGTCCCAACGATTTTAGTCCTCGCCAATATCGCTATCTTGGCAACGCGGCTGGTCTTAACAACACGATCGTTGAAAACGGCAGGCTTCACCTTCACCCGGATTTACTTGGAACACTAAATACAGATTATAGCGCTCATGCCGCTACGATGCTAAAGGACACACTCCCGGCATGGGATGCTCTAGCAGAAGCCTATCATAAACAATTTAAAGGGGAGAAATTCCCCGCCCAACCCGGCGGCGGCTACCGTACTTTTGAAAAACAACTCGACGCTCGACAAAGGCACGGAGAAAAAGCAGCCAAACCCGGAAGATCAAACCACGGACTCGGCGTAGCATTGGATATCTCCAGTAATATAGTGCAATTTGGCAATGACAGGTATCAATGGCTTTTTGAGAATTCCAAAACATATCAAATAATTCACCCGTGCTGGGCTCGACAGAAGCGGGATACAAGTACAAATGCCGCTTCACGCTGCAACGGTTGCCCGACAGACCCGCGCGATAAATGCGGTACAAATGTAGAAGTATGGCACTGGGAAATTACCGACTCACAGATCAAGGCCCTGCTCGCACGTATTTATTAATGACAAATCATAAGTGATAATAAAATGGCAACTATTAAAATATTTGATATTGATCAACTAACAGAAGATCAAAAACAACAGTATGGTGCCTTTAAGGCTTCGAGCATCGTTAGTGATGCGATGGGGATTTTTAACACCCGCGTATATGAACCTACATACAACTATCTTCGAGCACAAAATGAGCAGTTGTTAGGAGACGCAACAGTTGACGCAAACATCGTCATTGGTACCGATCGCCCTTCCCAGATCTCAGGACCCGGTTATGGAGCTTACGGCGCCCAAAAGGCAAANACGATTGATATCGTCGTGGGAAGAATGGCCGCNGCCCGTTCAGGCAAAGGCCCAGACAACGGAACGTTTGTCAATCCTTCATTTGCCGCCGACGCTGCCCGCATTTATATTAGCCAGATGACCGACATAGATACCAACTTTGGCATTGCGAATGGCCGCACTGGAAATATAACAGGGCGTTCTGCGATTGGCATGAAGGCTGACGCAGTTAGAATCGTTGGGCGTGAAGGTGTCAAGATAATCACCGGCGCTTCATTCGAGTTTGAAAATGCAGGTAACGGCAATGGNGAGACAAACTCCAAAGGCGGCGATCTCATGCCGGCACCGTTCATCGAGCTTATTGCAGGCAACATTACATCGGAAAACGAATCAAACAATGGGCAGAAATATATCCAAGGAGTCGGCAGGGGCGAGAACATTGTTGACTGCTTGGAGGATCTCACCGACTTGATGAATGACTTTTTGGGAGCTATGATTAACTTCTGCTATCTTCAGATCGTATTCAATACTGCTGTGCAGGTTAACGTCTTTCCCTTCCACAGTTTCCACTCTGCCACTGGTACAACTATTAATCAGCAACTATTGACGTCAGTGTTTAACGCCCTACATCACATAAGGACTCAATTAAACTCAACTTTCCCGACAGACTATTTAAAGGTTAGCGGCAACAAGTACATTGCCAGCAAGACCGTTTTTGCTACATAGGAATTTCTCATGGCTGAAGAAGATTCAAAATTTCTAAAATTTCAAGATAAAGACGGCAACTTACTTATTGATAGTTGTCCTGACGTTGAATTCGTCCCAGCACCCCTTGATTGCCCCGATTGTAAGCCAGATCCTAAATATATCGCCCCCAATTGGAAGTCACAAACAATCGATGAACCGTGGCTCAATCAAAAAGAATGCAGGTATTATATTACAGTCACGACTCCTGAGACGTCGTTGTTGCCGGCAGGCGCGACTGTGGTATCAGATACAGAGGCGGAAGAACATCTAAAGACCATTTACACTAAATATGTGACAGACGCTGCTCTGGGATTGCTCGTAGCGTACAACAAGAAGACAGACGATAGCACAATAGATCTGATCATTCCAGCAATGAAGGCTGAAAAATCCTCCTTGGATTCTCGCAAGTTCTCCCGCCTAAAGTTGCTATACTCTATTGCCTATGAGGACTTCGCAGGACTAGAAGAGCAAGAAGGGGACGCTGACGGCGAAGACGATTCTAATGCAAACGGCGTTACAGTAGTTTACGATGCAAACGAGATCTACCATAAGTTAAGAACATTTCAAAAGACAATGAAGCTATACGCTGGCTTCTATTATGGCCGCCGCCTAATCGACAAAGGCTCATTGATCTTCCAGCACCCCGATGGTGTCGAAACCCTCTATACTAATGAACAACTCGATAGATATGGAACCGGGGTATTTGGCGAAGACTATATGATGTCAGCCCTTACGTCGCTCGATGACTTTTTGAACAATAGAGGGTTCAATATTTTTACCGGTTTTGAAATAGCCGACTGGTTTAGCAACAAGAACATAGTAGGACGCGTAGAGCTATTCTATAACAATGAGTATTTTCTTGAGAAGCTAAAAGTAACTGCGGGCTGCGGAGAGGCCGAGTGGACAGGAAGGAAGCTTCAAGCATTGACCCGAAAAGAGATCTATAAAGATCCAACTGCGATGGCTTACTTTGCTCAACTGAACGAGATGGACAGAGCGATCAAGTCCCGCGAAACACCTGCTTGGATAGAGTTCCTTACTACCTATACATATCCGCCTGTAAAAGAAACATTTGACTGGCCTTACGCCGATGCCGGCCCATCAGAGGGCGGTTGTATTGCTGGCGCTCTAGAACGAGAAGCCAAGCAGTTAGGGGTCGATATCCTAAACGACACCATGAGCATTGGAAAAGCCGCCGCATATGCATATGTAAAAAACGTCTGCATGTCTTCATCGGCGGAAGATCATATTGGTGCCCCCGTGGAGCAGATGAAAGAGCTTGGTCTTTTGTACACCCCGACAGAGAGCGCGTCGGGAGAGATGGCGAAAAAGAACATACTGGCGTATTCTACAGAGCAAGCCTTTAAGGAACTGAGTTGCAACTCACAGCCATTTATTAACATCTGTGCTAAGATGGGAACAGTGGTGCCGGGAACCGACAAGAAGATGTTGGATGATATGTGGTCAGGCGCTTTTG
>JGI25134J35505_10000580_pt1 | contig 14806 bp, 13 predicted proteins | sample ETNvirnome_6_100_FD_35505 | JGI IMG/M metagenome (IMG submission 35505) | reverse complement strand
CAGAGGAACTCAACTACGGAGTCGATCTATCAACCATCTGAGGGTGGTATCAGATTGATGGGGTGAAGGTGCCCCATCAACCATTAAATCCGTATACCCAAAAAATCTTAACCACGTCACTACTGGACGTGCTGATTATTTGCTTCTAAAGTGGATTTGGTAGGTAGGCAATGAGCCACCTGCTCAATCATTAAGCACGTTAAGGATATGAACGATGGCAACTGGCACTGTCAAGTGGTTCAACGACACCAAAGGTTACGGCTTCATCTCTCCCGATGACGGCGGTGACGATCTCTTTGCCCACTTCTCCGAAATTCAAGCTGAAGGTTTTAAGACCCTGCAAGATGGTCAGAAAGTCAGTTTCGAGGTGACTCAGGGTAAAAAAGGCCTTCAGGCNTCCAACATTCGCGTTGCTTGAACCGCACCGAATGGATAAAGGCCCGGAATNCGGGCCTTTTTTTATAGGTTGGGGTTTACTTCTTAAGACGATGTATCCAACGTGTCATCCGAGGAGCTTTCGGCCTCTTGCGCTTCGCTATCGTNANTGNTGGGGCGCTCACTCTCCAAGGCTTGGAACTGCTCTTCTAGGCGCTGCTGGGCCTCTTCGAATTGACGTTCGGTATCTTCGATGAGCGCATCCACATCTTGCGCTTCTAACCCACCTTCCACGGAAGAACCTTCGGGTAAACTGCTTTCGCGCTCCCAGCTTGGCTCGATGGGATCGTTCTCCATGGGTGCCAGTTCGGGCGACTGCTGCTCGATTTCTTGAAACTGTTGCTCCAACTGACGCTGTGCCTCTTCGAAACGACGCTCAGTCTCGGCAATCACGTCATCGACATCAGAACGCGTGGTTTCACCCGGCATTGCGCTGGCTTCGTCAAGGGCTTCGTCGGGGTCGGCGGCCAGCGTCTCTTCGTCCGCCTGCAGGGGCTCCGAGGTTGACTCACTGGCGGTAGAAGACAGGTCTTCCTGAGCATTGGAAGGCTCGGACGCCTGACGTTCAATGTCGTCTTCCACCTGGGAGGGCGAAGGAGCATCGTCACTACTGGTGTCAGGTGCAGCGGCTGGCGTCTCACTGGGCTGCTCGGCCGCGCTCTCTTCCGGTACGACGTTTGCCTCTTCTTGACTGTCGCCGCAGGCACTCAGCAGTAGGGCCAAACTGGCCAGTAGCGGCATCCATACACGGTAGCTCATCGAGTCGTACTCCTTAATGGTTCGAATTCATTAGTGGCGGTCGTTGGCAGACAACAGCGAACAGCCTTCTGGTAAGCGTACCTTCAACGCTAGCGGGACGACTTCAGCGGTGAATCGTTGATAGCGTTTTGCCTCACCATCCAGGGTCAGAGGCCAAGGTTCATCATCGGACCGAGTGGTAACGGTCAACTGGCTGGCAGTGAAGTAGCGCACATAACGCCCTTCTGCGGGGAACTGCTGTAGCTCGCCGAGCAGCGCAGGGAGCTCCGTCACCGAATGAAAATCTTTGACTAGCAGAACGTCCAATCGCCCATCATCAAGCTTGGCACGAGGGGCCAGCACCTGCCCCCCACCCGATTGACGCCCATTGCCCAGTGCCAGCAGCAGCAGTGACGCGGCCTGCTCATGATCGCCCCAGTGCAACGTGCCGCGATAACTGCGATGCCGCCACGCCTTGAGCGCCCCCATCAGTGAGTAGGCTCCTCCCCCTAACATGCGTTTTAACGTTTTGGGGGTAGAGGAGGTAATTTCTGCGCCGAAACCACCAGTGGTCATATTGATGTAATAGCATACCGACGGTTCGCCACTGGTTTCTGCTGTCATACGAATCACATCGATGGGCGCAGACGGCAAGCGAACGGCATCCGCCAGTGCGCGATCCGGCTTCAAAGGTAACCCCACCGAAGTGGCAAAATCATTCGCGCTGCCCATCGGCACCACGCCCAAGCTCGGACGATGGTCATGGGGGATGCGCATTAGCCCGTTAACCACTTCGTTTACCGTGCCATCGCCGCCACAAGCAATCACACTGGTAGCTCCTAGTTCAACGGCTTGGGCCGCAAACTCGGCGGCATCGCCACCTTCCCAAGTAGCGCGAACAATCATCGGCGTCCCTGCCTTGCGCTGCGCTTCAACGGCCTCGCGTAGCGCCGGATTTCCGGCAGACTGACCGTTAATAATCAGTAAATAACACTGCTGTGAATCTGTCACCGGTGTCTTCCCTCTCCATGGTTAATTCCCTGGATGCACGTTATGCCAGCGCTTTCTCGACCACCTCGAATACGTTGGACGACAGCGGTTCTTGTTTGATCCGCTCTAGCTCTGCACGCATTAACTGCTGACGCGCCTCATCAAAACGCTGCCAGCGGGTTAAGGGGGTGATTAACCGCGCGGCAATCTCTGGATTCAGGCGGTTTAGCTCAATCACCACATCTGCCAACAGCGCGTACCCTTTGCCATCCAAGCGATGGAAATTGACCCGATTTTGCGCAAAGGCACCTACTAACGCACGAACCTTGTTGGGGTTCTTGATGGAGAACGCTGGGTGCTGCATTAGGTACTTTACGCGCTCCAATACGTCCGGCTGAGGGCGCGATACCTGAATCGTAAACCACTGATCCATCACAAGCGGGTCGTGTGCCCACTTTTCACCAAACGCTTTCAGCGCGGGGTTAGCCAAATCATCACGGTCGCTGTGTACTAATAGTGTCAACGCATGGCGTACATCGGTCATATTATGATCAGCGGCAAACTGCGCTTCACAAAGTGCCACACTCTCGTCGTCCTCAATGGACATTAAGTAAGATAGCGCTATGTTTTTGAGACTNCGCTGGGCAATTTGTTCAGGCGTCGGCGCATAAGCTTCATCAGTGCCATTCTCTTTATACACGGCGATAAATTCATCACGCAGCGCCTGGGCCAAGGATTGGCGCACAAACTCACGCGCGGCGTGAATCGCATCCACATCGACAATCGGCTGCTGCTCGGCGATGTAGGCTTCCGATGGTAGCGTTAGCATCTCAGCCAGTACCGCCTTGTCATCCATGGAGGAAGTCAGGAGCGTTCTAAAGGCTTCTACCACCCGGCTATCCATGACCTTCTCTACCCCGTTGCGGTGGGCGGCGATCAAGTCATCCAGCGCCAACAGTGCGAGCCTTTGCCCCGCGTCCCANCGGTTNAAACCATCGCTNTCGTGGGTCAGTAAGAAGGCCAAATCTTCGCGAGAGTATGGGAAGTGCAGTTTTACNGGGGCGGAGAAGTCGCGCAGCAGCGATGGAACCGGCGCCTCTGCCACATCGGTGAAGATGAAGGTCTGCTCATCGTCGGTCAGGTGAATGACCGCGTCCTTACCCAGCTTTTCACCTTCAAGCGTCAGAGTAAGATCCTGACCGGACTTTGTACCCACTAAGCCCATGCGCACAGGAATATGCAGCGGCTGCTTGTCGGGCTGGCCGGGAGTGGCGGGGGTACGCTGGCGCAGCGTCAAATGGTACTCGGCGTTGGCGTAGTCGTACTCACCGTGGGCATCAATTTCCGGCGTGCCCGCCTGGGAGTACCAGCGCATGAACTGGCTTAAATCGATGCCCGATACCTCGGCCATGCAGCCCACGAAGTCTTCGATCGTCACGGCCTGACCGTCAAAGCGCTCGAAATAGAGATCCGAGCCACGGCGGAAGGCCTCCCAGCCCAGCAGGTTACGCAGCATGCGCACAACTTCCGCCCCTTTTTCATAAATGGTCAGAGTGTAGAAGTTGGTGATCTCGATATAGTGATCCGGACGAACCGGATGCGCCGTGGGACCTGCATCTTCGGCAAATTGCGCGGTGCGGAAAAACGAGACGTCTTGAATGCGCTTGACGGGGGCTGAATTGATATCCGCAGAAAAACACTGATCGCGGAATACCGTAAAACCTTCTTTTAGCGAGAGCTGGAACCAGTCGCGGCACGTCACGCGATTCCCCGACCAGTTGTGGAAGTATTCGTGGGCCACAATGCTTTCGACATTCTGAAACGCCGCATCGGTGGCGGTATTGGGGTGGGTCAGCACGGCAGCGGAGTTAAANATGTTTAATCCTTTGTTCTCCATCGCCCCCATATTGAAGTCATTCACCGCCACGATCATAAACAGATCTAAGTCATACTCGCGGCCGTAGGTCTCTTCATCCCAAGTCATTGCCCGCTTTAGCGAGGCCATGGCGTGGTCGGTCTTATCGAGATTCTCTTGCTCCACCCAGAGCTGTAACGTCACGTTACGGCCACTCATGGTGGTGAAGTGATCTTCGACCTTGGTTAAATCGCCTGCCACCAGCGCAAAAAGATAGCAGGGCTTGGGGTGCGGATCTTCCCAGGTCACAAAGTGCCGGCCGCTCTCTAAGGTGCCCTGATCAACTGGGTTACCGTTCGCCAACAGCACCGGCTCCCGCTGCGCATCACCTATCACGGTGACCTTAAACGTAGCCATAACATCCGGGCGGTCAGGGTAATAGGTGATGCGGCGAAATCCTTCCGCTTCGCACTGCGTGCAGTACATGCCGTTCGATTGATACAGCCCTTCTAAGGCAGTGTTACTGCTAGGAGAAATCTCGACTTCGCTCTCCAGGGTAAACGCTGCCGGAACACTGGGAATTGTGAGCGTCTCATCGGTGAGCTGGTAATCGGCCTCAGCGAGCGCCTGGCCGTTGATCGCGAGCGCGTGCAGCGTCAGGTGTTCGCCGTTCAGCACCAGCGGCGTAGTTTGTTCAGCACTGGCGTGGCGCTCTACGGTAAGGCGTGCTTTAACACGGGTCGCGGTGGGGTCAAGATCAAACGTCAGCTCGGTATGGGTCACTTGGTAGGCGGGCGGCTGATAGTCGCTTAAATAAACCGGCTGCGGATCAGACATAATGCGAAACTCCTGTAAGCTTTAAGTAGTCGAGTAGCGCAAACGCTGCGCTACTCAATGAATATTTCTTATAATCGTTAATCGCGGAAATTATCAAACTGCAGCGGCAAATCAGGCCCTTCTTCACCGCGCAGTAGTGCCATCACACTCTGCAAATCATCGCGCTTTTTACCCGTTACGCGCACCTTCTCGCCCTGAATTTGAGCCTGTACTTTCAACTTACTGCCTTTGATACGCTTTACCACATCTTTGGCTTCTGCTTGGTCGAGGCCCTGCTTGAGCTCTACTTCCTGGCGCGCCTTCACACCAGACAGCACCGCGTCTTTAACGTCCATGCAACGTGCGTCGATACCGCGGGCAATCAGTCGGTTACGCAACACGTCCAGCATTTGCTTGAGCTGGAAATCTACTTCGGCCTCNAGCAGCACCTTATCGCCTTCCAACGTGAAGCTGGCATCGACACCTTTAAAGTCAAACCGTGACTGNACTTCACGGTTTGCTTGGTCAACCGCATTGGCGGCTTCGTGCTGATCGAATTCTGACACGATATCAAATGAGGGCATGACACTATTCCTGACAAGACATGACCCACCATTCTAGAGCAGCAAGCCCCCAACCGGCCAATTCTCTTAGAAAAAGCTGGACAAAAACTCTGCAAGTCGGTCACATCAAGCTTAAAAGCTATACAAACACCTCTCAGGGCGATGTTAAATTGTGCGCCTCTGTCGTAACCTGCTGACATAGCCCTGTACTCTTTCAACGAGGAGAGACCATGAGTGATCGCGATACCCGCCATAAAGCATCGATGGAAAAACTCAAAGCGCGAGTGGACCAAAAAGTCGCCAATGCCACCGAGCAGCGCGGAATGCTGCTCATCAACACGGGCAACGGAAAAGGCAAAACCACCGCCGCCTGGGGCACCGTCACGCGCGCGCTGGGTTATGGCTACAAAGTAGGCGTGGTGCAGTTCATCAAGGGGTTATGGGAGTGTGGCGAGCGCAATCGGCTGGAAGCCGATCCTCATTTGAGCGTCGCTATCATGGCAACCGGCTTTACCTGGGATACGCAAAATCGCGAAGCGGACACCGCCGCCTGTCTGGAGGTCTGGCAAGAAGCGCAGAAAATGCTGGCAGACCCCGAGATGTATCTCGTGGTGTTGGACGAACTCACCTACATGCTGAAGTTTGGCTATCTCGATATCGCCACGGTCAAACAGGCGCTACTGGACCGTCCNCAGGAACAAACCGTGATCATTACCGGGCGAAATGCCCACCGTGAGCTGGTGGCCATGGCCGACACCGTGACCGACATGCAGGAGGTGCGACACGCTTTTAACAACGGCCTTCAGGCCCGGCGAGGCATCGATTTCTAAGCACGAAAAAGGGCGGCCAAGCCGCCCTTTTAGTATCACCTGAAGGTGTACGACCTAGCCTTCGAACGGGTTGCGCAGCACGATGGTTTCAATACGATCGGGACCGGTAGAAATGATATCGATGCTGGTGCCTACCTGCTCTTCGAGGAAGCTGATGTATGCACGGGCATTAGCCGGTAAGTCTTCCACCTTCTTAGCGCCCAGCGTGGACTCTTTCCAGCCTGGCAGATCGTGATAGACCGGCTCTACCGCTTCGTAGCCCTCTGAATCCACCGGGTTATCCAGCACGTCGCCATCTTTGCTGCGGTAGCCGACACACACGCGGATATTTTCCAAGCCATCCAGTACGTCCAGCTTGGTCAGGCAGATACCCGATACCGAGTTGATCTGTACCGCGTGACGCAAGGCAACGGCATCAAACCAGCCACAGCGACGCGGGCGGCCCGTAGTAGCACCAAACTCATGGCCACGCTCAGCTAGGTGACGGCCGTGATCGTCAAACAGCTCGGTGGGGAACGGGCCGGAGCCGACACGAGTGGTATAGGCTTTGGTAATACCCAGCACGTAGTCCAGGTAGAGCGGACCAACACCAGAACCAGTCGCCGTACCACCCGCGGTGGTGTTCGAACTGGTCACATAGGGGTAGGTACCGTGGTCGATATCCAGCAGCGAGCCTTGAGCACCCTCAAACAGGATATTCTCACCGGCTTTACGCAGGTCATGAACCATACTGACCGTATCGCTGACCATCGGACGCAGCTCCTCGGCCATTTGCATGGCGCTATCCAGCACTTCCTGGAAGTCTACCGCCGGCTCACCGTGGTAATTCACCAGTACAAAGTTGTGGTAGTCGAGCACTTCACCCAGTTTGGAGGCAAACCGCTCGCGATGAAGCATATCGCCCAAACGCAGGCCGCGACGAGCCACTTTGTCTTCGTACGCCGGGCCAATACCACGACCAGTAGTACCGATTTTGGCAACACCGCGGGCTTTCTCACGCGCTTGGTCTAGGCGCACATGGTAAGGCAGAATCAGCGGGCACGCCGGAGAAAGACGCAGGCGCTCACGCACGGGCACGCCCTTCGCTTCCAACTCGCGGATCTCTTTGATCAGCGCTTCCGGCGAGAGCACAACACCGTTGCCAATCACGCAGGTTTTACCAGGGCGCAGCACGCCTGAAGGAATCAGGTGAAGAACGGTTTTCTCACCGTCGATGACCAGCGTGTGGCCTGCGTTATGGCCGCCTTGGAAGCGCACCACAGCAGAGGCGGATTCGGTGAGCAGGTCAACGATCTTGCCTTTGCCTTCATCACCCCATTGGGTACCCAGGACTACGACATTCTTACCCATTATGCACTCGTCTCTTGTGTCAGGGTCGTTGTCTGCCAACGACCATCGATAAACTCAAGACGGCGGTCACAGCTGTGCTCCGCCGGCCCAGTACGCTGCCCAGGCAGCGCTTGAATTACGCGTTCACCCTGCTCACGCAGCGCCACAATGGCAGCGTTAAGCGACTCTTCTTNTTGGGCAGGAGCCCAAATTGCACCCCGGCTGGGTGAAGCCAGTGCCAGCGATGCCAGTTGTTTCAGGTCCATCGAGAAACCGGTGGCAGGCCGTGCACGGCCAAACACGCGCCCGGTATCATCATAGCGCCCGCCTTTGGCCAGCGCATGGCCATAACCCGGCACGTAAGCCGCGAACATCATACCGGTGTGGTATTGATAGCCACGCAGCTCTGCCAGATCAAAATAGAGCGAGACATCAAAGCGCGCCAGAACACCTTTATAAAGCGCTTCTAGCTGGTCGAGGGCTGCAGTTACAGGCGCAGGCGCACCTGCAAAGCGCTCGCGGGCCTGAGCCAGCACACTGGCATCACCGTGCAACTCGCCCAGCGCCATCAGCATATCCGCCAATACGGGATCGCTGACGCTAGCATTCACTTGCTCTGCCAACTGCCCCGGCGATTTTAACGCCAGTGCTTCAAACAGCGCGCGCTCTTGCTCATCGCTAAGCGCAGCGGCCTCGACTAGGCTGCGATAAATGCCAATATGCCCCAACGCCAGGTGAATTTCATCAGCGCCCGCCGCATGCAGACTTGCTAATGCTAAGTGGATAATTTCACTATCAGCCTCTAAGCCTGCATGACCAAACAGCTCCACACCAACCTGTACGGGGCTTCGGCCGCCCTGATGCTGGTCGGCCTTTGCGCGCAGCACATTGGTGCAGTAACACAGACGCACCGGGCCTTGGCGTTTTAGGGAGTGAGCGTCCATACGCGCAACTTGAGGCGTCACATCGGCAGATGCGCCCATCATACGGCCCGTCAGTTGGTCGGTAAGCTTGAACGTTTGAAGGTCGAGGTCTGTGCCGGTACCTGTCAGCAAGGAGTCCAAAAACTCCACCGGCGGCGGCATTACTTGGTCGTAGCCCCAGCAATGGTAAAGATCAAGCAGCGCACGGCGCAGCTCTTCCATGCGGCTTGCCTGAGGCGGCAGCACCTCATCCATGCCGTCGGGCAATAGCCAGCGGTCAGCGATGGTCATGTGAACAATCCTGCGAGACGATGAAGGCCCCTTCTGACGACACCACCAACAGCCTCACAAGGCGCTGCGTGGAAACGTTCANGAAACGAGGGCCACAAAAAAACCGGGCGACGCCCGGTAGATAAAGTCTATCACGTTTATGCGCTAGATGAACCCCGCCAAGCACACCGCTTGACGGGGTTCCGCGCCATTACTCAGCGCTATTAGGCACTGCGCTACGCAGGTAGCGGAAGAAGTCGCTATCCGGCTCAAGCACCAGCAGGTTGCCATCGCCAGAGAAGCTTTCACGATAGGCGTTTAGACTGCGCCAGAAAGCGAAAAACTCCTGATCCTGGCCGTAAGCCTGGGAGAAGATCGCAGCTGCCTCGGCGTCACCTTCACCACGCAGGGTTTCGGCGCGCTCGTTNGCTTGAGCAAGCAGAACCTGACGGCGGCGNTCGGCGTTAGCACGAATACGCTCAGCTTCTTCTTGACCCTGGGCGCGCCACTCACGGGCTTCACGCTCCCGCTCTGAACGCATACGCTCGAACACAGCGGCAGAGACATCTTCCGGCAGGTCGATACGCTTGATACGGATATCGCGAATCGCCACGCCGAGCTCTTCACGCATCAGCTCGTCAAGCTCTGCTGTCGGGCCTGTCATTAGGTCATCACGGCGCTCGGCAATGATTTCCTGAAGGTTCAAGCGACCAAACTCGTTACGCAGACTCTCATCGACNCGTGGCTGAATCAGGCGAATCGCCATCATCTCATCACCTGCGGTCGCCTCGTAGTAGCGAGTGGGGTTAATCACTTGCCACTTTACGTAGGAGTCTACGATTACCGCTTTCTGCTCAAGGGTCAGGTAACGGCTGGTATCGGTATCCAGTGTCAGCAAACGCGTGTCAAATTTACGAATTGTCTGAGCAATCGGAATTTTGGCATGCAGGCCCGGCTGAATATTCTCTTCGATGACTTCACCAAAACGCAGCTTCACCGCACGCTCGGTTTCATCCACTACGTATAGGCTGTTACTTGCTAGCCACGCCACGGCGGCCAAGCCACCTACGATAAGCAGGGATCGATTATTAATCATTTAGCGGCCCTCCCTGCGGATAGGGTTATTACTAGACGACGATGAGGAGCTGCTTTGGCTGCCCCGCAGCGACTCCAGCACGCGCGGATCAATCGCATCGCTGCTGCTATCGCCACTGCTATCAGTCGTTGAACTGCTGTCACTACCACTGTTACCGCGCATCTGGTCTAGCGGCAGGTACATCAGCGGAGCATTTTCGCTCACATCCAACAGCACCTTGGGCGTGCTACCAAACACTTCTTCAATTGCATCCAGATACATACGTTCACGCATGACCTCTGGCGCATTACGGTACTCAGTTAACAGCGCATTAAAACGGTTGGCTTGACCTTGCGCTTCAGCGACTACCGACTCCCGGTAACCCTGGCCCTGCTCTACAACACGCTGAGCTTGGCCTTGTGCAGCTGGGATGATCGCGTTGGCATAAGCCATACCTTCGTTGATGGTCCGCTGGCGATCTTCGCGAGCACGAATAACATCATCAAAGGCATCAATAACCGGTGCAGGTGCAGATGTTGATTCAATGTTGATGGTTTGCAGACGAATACCGGCACCATAGGCATCTAAGTATGCTTGCAGACGGCTCGCCACCGAGCTACCCAAAATCTCACGACCAGAGGTCAGGATATCAATCATATCCGTACCACCGACCACATGACGCAGTGCAGAGTCCAGCGCATTCTCAATAGAGAGAGCGGGATTACGTACGTTAAGTACAAAGTCACGCGGGTTGGCGACTTGGTACTGCGCAGAGATTTCCACTTCAACGATGTTCTCGTCGCGAGTCAGCATGGACTGGGTCTGAGAGACGGAACGAACGCGTGTTACGTTTACCATGCGCACATCATCAATCAGCGGTGGATTCCACTGCAGGCCTGGCTCAACAATGCCTTGGTACTCACCAAAGCGCAGTACAACCCCACGCTCAGACTGGTCAACCAAGTAAAAGCCTGAGGCAGCCCAAATGGCAAGCGCAACAATAATCAAGAGGCCCGGCAACGCAAAGGAATTGCGAGGTTTACCGCCCCCGCTTTTACCATTACCGCCCCCGCCACTTTTCTTATTGCCGCCGCCAAGCATGCCGTTCAGCTTGTCTTGGAATTTTTTCAGCGCTTCGTCAAGATCGGGTGGCCCTTGATTGTTGCCACCTTTATTGCCGTTATTGCCACCACCATTGCTCCCACCGCGATCGCCGCCGCTGTTACCACGTCGACCACCACCACTCCAGGGGTCGTGCTGGTTGCCACCACCGGGCTCATTCCAGGCCATACTTCGTCTCCACTAAGGTGTTCACCTGCACTTTGCCTTGTGCTTATGCAAGGCCGGGTGCTTTTGATATTGTTGCTATATCAATCGTGTACCNCAACTCCACAGTCAATGACTGTGGAGTAGGTACTTGATGGGCTACCATTCGTCAGATTCGCGTAATGCTTCTGGTAAATAGGTATTGGCACGCTCACCCAGTTGAGCCATCAACTGGTTAAAGTCGCGCCTGGGCAAGCGCACATCCAACACGGAGCGCCCTTGCTCATCAAAACTCTCTTCGCGTACGGCGTTAAGCTCATGCAAGCCAGCGCGTAACTTACCCTGCTCTGGTGACAGTGTAAGCGAAAAACCAATCACGTCATTGGCAAGGCGCTCGGTCAAAGCTTCATGCAATAGATCAAGCCCGTGGCCCTGCTGAGCAGACAGCCAAACTACCTCTGGCACGCCATGGCCGTCGCGCTCAATGCGCGGGGCGCTGTCTAGCTTGTCGATTTTATTCATGACTTTGAGCACCGGCACGCTGTCAGCACCGATCTCTTTGAGCACATTATCGACTTGCTCAACGTTTAGCTCTCGNTCTGGGTCAGCTGCATCGATGACATGCACCAGCAAAGTTGCCTCGGCCGCNTCTTGCAGCGTCGCCTGAAAGGCCTCCACCAGCTTATGCGGCAAATGGCGAATAAAACCAACCGTATCCGCCATAACAACGGGCCCAACGTCTTCGATTTCAAGCCGACGGAGCGTTGGATCCAGGGTAGCAAACAGTTGATCAGCCGCATAAACCTCAGCGCTGGTCAACGCGTTAAACAGCGTCGACTTACCCGCGTTGGTATAACCCACCAGCGAAACACTGTGGATCTCCGCCCGAGCCCGAGCACGCCGATTCTGCTCGCGCTGGCTGCGTACTTTATCGAGCCGTTTATGAATAGATTTAATGCGGCCGCGCAGCAGCCGTCGGTCAGTCTCTAGTTGGGTTTCGCCAGGACCGCGCAGGCCAATGCCGCCTTTTTGGCGCTCAAGGTGTGTCCAGCCGCGAATCAGGCGTGTGGACATATACTCAAGCTGGGCAAGCTCTACTTGCAGCTTACCTTCATGTGTTCGTGCCCGCTGCGCAAAAATATCGAGAATCAGACCGGTGCGATCCAAGACACGACACTTGAGTTCCTTCTCAAGGTTACGCTGCTGGGAAGGGCTTAAACTGTGGTTGAAGATCACCAGTTCCGCTTGATGAGCTGCGAGCATTGCCCGCAGCTCATCCAACTTACCTGACCCAATAAACGTACGGGAATCAGGGCGCTGTCGGCTGGCTGTGAGCAATGTCGCGGGCTCTGCGCCAGCAGAGCGCACGAGCTCCAAGAACTCACCCGGGTCTTCACGCGCCTGCTCATCATAGAAATCTACGTGAACAAGAACTGCCGTTTCACCGGCTTCTGGGCGTTCAAAAAACAATCAATACCTCGTGGACTCTCTTGCTATCCAGCAGTGTTAGAGTTCAGCATCAGATGCTGAAGGGTCTTGTGCCGGCAAACGCACATTGCGTGAAGGCACTACCGTGGAAATAGCGTGTTTATAAACCATCTGACTGACGGTATTGCGCAACAAGATGACAAACTGGTCAAACGATTCAATCTGGCCCTGCAGCTTAATGCCGTTTACCAGGAAAATAGAGACCGGAATGCGCTCCTTGCGCAAGATGTTCAGGTACGGGTCTTGAAGGGACTGCCCTTTGGACATGTTGCTCTCCCTAAAACTGTCGTTGGGGTTGGTTATCAAATGGCGTGCCCTACTGGTGCTACGCCGCAATCTTGTTGCCCGAAAGGCCCGGTGTGTCAAAAGCGCTCGCCGGCCACTCGAAAACACTTGCTTACGAAATCACTATCTTACGCTAAGCACCGCTGTCACGCACGAATTTCAGAAGCTTATCCAATGCGTCTGGCTGCTGCGAGTCTATCCAGTTAAGTGACGGCCAGCTACGCAACCAAGTGAGCTGACGCTTCGCTAGCTGCCGAGTGGCAATGACCCCTCGTGACACCAGCTCGCCCTGATCGTAAGCGCCGTCTAAATATTCCCATACTTGACGGTAGCCAACACTCTTCATCGATGGCAAGCCAAGATGAATATCATTACGCTTTCTGAGGGCGGCCACCTCATCTATCAAGCCCTCACCCAACATTGTTTCAAAACGTTGGGCAATACGTTGATGAAGTATCTTACGATCATTAGGCGCTAGCGCTATCGACAACACCCGCCACGGAAAGGTTTCAGGCTGCTGTTCGGCCCACAGTTCNCTCATGGGTCGACCGCTGGCGTAAAACACNTCCAAAGCCCGCATTAANCGCTGGGGGTCATTAGGATGAATACGCGCCGCCGAAGNCGGGTCCACTTCAGCGAGTGCGCGATGCAAGCCCGCTAAGCCTTCGGCTTGTCGCTTCACTTCAAGCTGTTCACGAATAGCGGCATCCGCAGAAGGCAGGTTCGCGACACCTTCCACTAAGCGTTTAAAGTAAAGCATTGTGCCGCCTACCAGCAGCGGCACTTTCCCAGCCGCGCTGATTTGCCGCATCTCTTGCAGGGCGTCTTCACGAAAATCTGCCGCGGAGTAAGGGTCGGCAGGGTCGCGAATATCAATAAGCCGATGGGGTGCCCGCGCAAGCTCCTCAGCGCTGGGCTTAGCGCTGCCCACATCCATTCCCCGGTAGACCATGGCGGAATCCACGCTGATGAGCTCGTGACCTAACTGCTCGTGGAGCGCTATTGCCGCGTCGGTTTTTCCAGCGGCAGTAGGCCCCATCAAAAATATCGCCCAGGGGCGTGTATCAGCCATCTGTTTACCGCACTCCGTTTATTGTCTTCATCATTACTGGCCACGTAAAAAAAGTCGGTCGAGCGCTTGCATGCTCATTTGCGTCCAAGTAGGACGACCGTGATTGCACTGATCGCTGCGCTCGGTGCGTTCCATATCGCGCAACAGGGCATTCATTTCATCGAGCGTTAAACGACGATTGGCACGCACGCTGCCATGGCACGCCATGGTAGACAGCAACTCATGAATACGCGCCTCTACCTGATGCGTACGGCCAAATCGAGCTAGCTCTTCGAGCATTTCACGCACCAGCGCTTCAGGGTCGGCCTGAGCCAGCAGAGCGGGCAGTTGGCGCACCAGCAGCGTCTCGGGGCCTGCCACATCCAACTCAACGCCTAGCTGAGCAATAGCGTCACGTTCGCTCTCTGCAGTAGCCACTTCGCTGCGACTCGCCGCNAGCGATACGGGCACTAACAGCGGCTGCGTATCGATCCCTTTAGCCGCCGCCAGTTGGTTTTTCATGCGTTCATATACGATCCGCTCATGAGCCGCATGCATATCGACCAACACCAACCCCTGGGCGTTTTGAGCCAGGATATACACGCCATGCAACTGGCCTAACGCAAAGCCCAGCGGCGGTGCCGCGGTGGCATCGTGGGCAGGCATAGCAAGCGGCGCTTCGCGCACTTCGTTAGCAACTGGGCGCTGGCCGGGCGGGCTTGGTTGAGGCGTTAACAGCGTCTCTTCGTGATCAGGATGGAGCGCCTGATACCCCTGCATAAAACGGCGCACCCGCTCGGCGCCGGGGTGCCGATCCGACCCTTCCGATAGCGGCATGCCCTGCTGCTGCCAACGTGGCGCGGGCGGCTCTTCCGTTGTGGCCGCTTCAGGG
>JGI25134J35505_10000557_pt1 | contig 15062 bp, 10 predicted proteins | sample ETNvirnome_6_100_FD_35505 | JGI IMG/M metagenome (IMG submission 35505) | reverse complement strand
GCTGCGATCGGAGGGCAAGGGTGGAGTCGAACCACCAGCGCCGAAGCGCCACCTTGCATGCCCGTACAGGCCAGCACTTGTATCCCGCCCTGGCCAGGCGGCACTACAGTGGGTACAGCGGTGGGACTAGCGGTTGCCCAGCACATTCAGGTTGTGCAGACGACCCCTTCTGTTAGCATTATTCACTTCGTCCAGGGAGCGGGTGGCGGCCCACTCCTCGTAGCTGTCCCTGGGCTGAGCGAAGGGATCAGGCTCATCGGAGGGCACAGGCCAGTCGAGGCACACAGCGTACAGCTGGCGCAGGCGTTGGAGGCTGCTCACTGGAACTACCCTCTCGTAGGAGGGCAGGTCGATGAAGCTCTTGGCCACGTCACTGGCCTTGAGGTTGAGGGCGAACATCTCGCTGATGCTCGTCCCACTCATCTGGGTGATGACCTCGACAGTAAGGTCTTCGGGGTTGAAGGACAGCTCTACATTGCCCCAATTGAAACTACAAGTGATCGAATGCATGTCTCTCTCCATTAGCAAACGGATGGAATACCATCCAGTTAAAGTTCAAAGGGAAATGGGTCCCCTTTAGGTTATGGGGCCCCACCATCCCTCCTTAAACACCCCAGTGCCTTCACGAAATAAATCCAAAAACAGCCACATAAGAGAACTCCCAAAAAATATATCTGCTATAGTTGTCACAGGAGAAAATTATGAGTATCAAGGACAATCTCATGCACGCAGCATTCGATCTGGCTAACACCCTCTGGCGGAAGGGAGACGGGATGGTGGTTAGATTCCACTTCTTTTCACAACGAGAGGGTTGTGAGTACACAGACCTTGCCCGGGATGGGTTTTATGATGGAGAGTACCGGGATGTCCGCGCCGCCTTCCTTATCTTGCTGGATAGATTCAGGGAGTTAGAGGGGGACGACTTTGGTAGGTAGCCACTTGAAAGATCTGCTACTTCCTATACATTAGGGGAGGAGGAACAGATGAGTAATGAATCCCTAGTTAAGCTGAACGGCACCATACTGCATCCAGACGGCACCACTACGATCACATCCAAGTTTGACTTCCTACGTCTTCGACCAGACGACTATTCTGATATTGCATTCTCTCCTGCTGAAGCAGAACATATCCGCAGACGGTTGACCCACCTCTCAACGGGTGCATCTGCTGCGACTCCACTCATGTGCGGTGGGAGGGCTCGCTGTCCCTTCCAACACAACTGTCCAATAGTAAAAATGGACGACCTCCGTCTTGCTGAAGACCCCGACGCGCCATCTATCATCCCTGTTGGAAGACCCTGTATTGTTGAGGTCTCCCTACTTGATCATTGGACCCAGAAGTACCTGGAACAGTTCGATGTAGATACAGACAACATGGTTGATATCTCCTTCTGCCAGGAGTTGGCGGAGATTGAGCTCTACCTGTGGAGGCTAAATAATAATCTTTCCAAACCCCAACATGCCGAACTTGTACAGGAAGTAACAGTCGGAATTGATCGGGATGGGAACGCCCTGACCCACCTCGAAACAAACGCCTTCTACGATGCACGAGAGAGGATGCTCAACCGGAAGACCAAGATCACAAAACTGATGGTTGCCGACCGCGAGTCGAAACTTCGTGAGAAGATTGGGTTGAAATTGAAGGGTTCCGATTCCCTCTCTGCAGAAGCAGCGAAACTCCATGCAGCCCTCGTCCGTGCATCTACACAGGCCACCAGTGCGCTCCCCGCTAACACTGCTGACCATCTCATTTCCGAGGTAGTTGAAGCGGGTGTAGAGGACGATGGATAGGGTACGAGTACTCCAGCTACAAGCCCTCCTCGATAAGCAACTAGCCGACGACCAGATCACCGACGAGGAATATCGTAAGTTCCTGCGTCATGCCCGAATTGCGTCCGACGAAGAACGTCTCCTGCAAATGATCACCACCAATCGTGCCCGCCGCGCTCTCGTCCAAAACATCCGATGGGAGAAGCAGGCGCTCGAGAAGGTTAAACCCCGCCTGATAGCTCGTGAGCAGCTTGGTGCATTCGGTTGGTTCAAACCCTGGAGCGGCGAGCTGGGTCTTGGTGGAATGATTGACCCCGCCCATGTGACACATGGTGCCCTCGTCTCGTCTTCTGTGCCCAACTCCGAGCACTACGCCGAGACGATGATGAACTGGATGTCTCCCGGGCAGATCGAGTCAACAGCCTTCCACGAGGGTCTACACGGGGTGTGGCAGTTCCAGATGGAAGACAAGGAGAAGGATGTCTTCAGACAATCAGCCGCCGCCGGTATTTCATATGATGACGGAGGAATATTTGGGAGGGAGAGAATTGGCGTAAGGGGCGATGTTGCTGTACTGGCCATGAAGGCTCCAGCGTATGCGAATATGGTTGTTGGGGCAGCACGGGGGAACGAGCAGTATCTCGACCTCGTGGCCAACGAGTTGTGGGCCCACAAGGGTACTGCGCGCGTTTATGATACCGATGATATGTACAAGATGGGTAAGGATCGGGTCCAGTCTGCGGTCATGGATAAGTACATCATGAATGATCGGGTCCGTCGTGATATCACAGCGACCTATACTGGATGGGACGCCGCTGGGATAGGGAAGGAACACCTTGCTGGACTAAATGCCAACAAGGTAATCAGCAACCTCCGCGAGGCGGACAACGAGCAGATCCCATTCTCCTATAGTGTTAACAGCCCTGTTGTACATGGCCAGCGCATCTCCGATGAGATTGTTGAGTTCCGCGACAAGTACTTCTCCTCACCAGAAGGACGAGCAGAGCTAAAGAAGAGGAAGGATGCAATCCCCCTCCAGTATGGGGATATTGACCCCTCTCGTCTAACCGACATCGGAGACGGTAAGGCAGAAGTAGATATCTCCGGTTGGGACGCAGAATGGGAGGACGTTGACACCCTCCTGCTCAAGCGNGGCATGTTTGAAGAGGACATCGCCATCCGTCTCACTGGTATTGACTCCCCAGAGGTAGGCCACCCCGGAGACCCAACTGAGTGGCTCCGTTTCCGTCAGGAACAGCCATTCGGAGTCGAGTCCACACGGAGGGTCAACGAAGAGGTAGGTACAGAAGGTCTCCGAGTAGTCATAGACAGTGACCCCGATGCCCGTACCTATAACCGCTATCTCGGTCTAATCTACAAGGGGGAGGAAGAGAAGGCCCTCAACCTCCAGTTTGTAGAGCGTGGACTAGCAGCCTCCCTGCCATTTGGAGACGCAGGCTCCGACATGTTACCCCGTGAGGAGTTCATGGCTGCGGAGCACGAGGCCATTCGTGCCCGACAGGGTATGTGGAATCTTCCCTTCTATCAGAAGTATCTAGCCATGTCTGCTGGGGTTGGAGGTCGCCTGACCTTCAACACCTTCACCGATCTCTCCCGAATGGGGAAGAACTACCACCTTGCTGCAGCACATGAGGCTCTCTGGGACGACTCTGCAAGTAGGCGAGATGCTTACGTAATCGGTGAAAAACTCGTACCCTCCTATGGCAAATTTTTCGGGAAGAAGGCAAAGCAGAGCGAGGAGGACCTAACAGCCCTCAACTACATGACAGCTGCTGGTAGGGGACACGAACGGAACCAGGGCCTTCGTCACGGTGGGATTGCACAGTCCATGCGTCGAGAGATGACTGCATTCGGTAGTGGATATGATGTGGCTCGAGCAGTCGCCAAACTTCGAGGTATGTCGTTCAAGCAGTTCCTCCACGGACAGGAATTTCAGTCTGCTCTTGCTAGTTCAAAGCAAGTCCGCACTCTTGGAGAGGGCACTTTTGGCCAGACGTTTCTCCATAAGACCACCCTCAACGATGAACCATTCTTCTTCGTGGAGAAGCGGTTATTCCCCGACGTACAAGAGAGGGCTGCTGCGAAGGCTCGTCTACACGCAGAACATTCTGTTGGGCAAGAGAAGTGGAGCTGGTGGCGCAAGAAGAAGAAGGTAGAAGACAGAACTGCTGAGATCCTAGAGGCTTGGAAGGGCTCAACAACAATCGAGGCAGAGACTGGTGCCCTCCGTGCCCTCGGTGATACGCCTGCTATTCCATCCCTCTATGCTGGATCGGAAAAGCAACAGAGCTTCTTCATGGAGTACATGCCTGGGAGTACGATCGATACCGGGTTGAGTCCCATAACTGGTGAGGCATTCTCTGATCTGCAATCGTCTGCCAAGACTGCCGCTGAACGTGGCTTCTTAAATATGGACATCCACGGTGGCAACTTCATGTATGACGCTGGGTCTGATCGTGCCGCATGGCTGGACTGGGGAATGGCCCGCCGGGTTAAGAAGGGAAGTCAGAAAGGCGAAGAGCTCATGCGGTATGGCATCATGGGTACCGTCCCAGTCGAGGGTGGAGAGCTGCGGGCTATGACGCTAGCTGCTCAAAAGCATTTCCCCTCTCGCGCAGTCCCAGCAACAAACTATCCCATCACAGCCATAGAAGGTCTCCACCCAGGTGCTGGTCCGAAGTCTAGATGGACCAAGAACCCCGATGGCAGCGGCGGGTTCGATGATTTTGGAAGTACCTGGAAGGGTATATTTGGAGGTATTGATAATTTCATGGCTACTTCTGCAGATGAGTTCACGCAGGGGATGGCCAGCTATATTAAAAACACTGGTGTTAAAACAGTAGGTGGTGGCAAACTTGCCTCCGGGGCTGTTCAGCTTGGCGTTACACAAGCTGCCCACGTAGCAAGCCGCCGTGCTGGTGTCGATTTCTTTGCGAAGAGAGGGATTGGGCAACACGCGCGCCTTCCTGCCCAGATCAATTGGAATCCAGCTGGTAATGCTAAGCAGACTGGCTTTCGTGATTCAATCAAAGAGCTCTCGAAATTTGAGCCTTCTCTTGGGGCTCTCCTGAAGGACCCCGCCAAGATGAAGGCGTTCGAGGACAATGTATTTGCACACGAGCTTAGCGAAGTCTTCCATAAGCGCTCTGGGCTGACATCGTTCTCAAGACCCACAAAAACAAACCCAGCTGCTCGTAAAAAATTCGGGACCCATCAGTCTCCTGGTGTTATCGTCGACGAAGCCCTCTATGCTCTAAAGACTGGGGGAGAAGAGCAGTTCAGAACTATGTGGGCTATGCGCCGTGCAGTCAGGAAGTGGAAGCCTACCCAGCCTGGCATGACTGCTGATAACCCATTGTATTCTGATAGGGTAGAGAAGATCTACGCAACCATGGAGAAAAACTGGTTGCCAAAGTTCAATCAGCCGAAAGTAGCAGTCTCTCCATCTATCACTTCTGTACCCAGGCCATCGTCCGCAGAGCCTATGGAGTCCTTTCCGGATTATGCAACACTTGCTGGTTTGGGCTCGGGGGTGGGCGTGATGGGCCTTGGAGTAATTGCTCTGACCTCAAACGAACCAGTCAATCATGTCCCTGGCAAGGATGACGCCTACAATACAATCGAAGGTCTCCACCCAGGTGCTGGTCCGAAGTCTAGATGGACCAAGAACCCCGATGGCAGCGGCGGGTTCGATGATTTTGGAAGTNCCTGGCGTGGCCTAGTCCACAGACTCAAGAGAACGACCTCTGGCCTCATGGAGAAGATTCGTCCTCGCTCATGGGGAGTCAACCAGATCGGAGATATTGCTACTCTAGCTAAGACACAGGACGCAAGCACTTTCTTTAGAACCGTTGGTGTGGCTAGTGAGAACAGTAGCAAGAGAGCAGCAGAGATGATCCCCGCTCTTGCCGAGGGTTTGGGTGTGAGTGCCGAGGCAGGGTTCACTACATTCACGTCAAGATTGGCCCCCCGGGGCCTCCCGGCGCGTGCCCTTTCTAAGGTTGTCGCCCCAAAGGGAGCTTTTGTTTCAGAGAGTAATTCTCGCAAGTATGCAGCTGATCTCCGGAAGCATACTGGTGCAAGTATTACAGATGATGATTTCATGAAGCAAGTGGCTTTCCATGAAAGCGCCGAGTACAAGGGCCTAAGAATGCTAGAGAATAGGCCAAGTCTATTAAGAGAGAATCCACGGGCAAGCCACCATATGGCGGTAGTCATGGAAGAGAAGTTTCTTCGTGAATACGGCAACGAAGATCTCTACCGGTTTGTGAAGGCGGCCAGACACCAAAGCGACCCTTGGTTCTCTGGCTTTGATGATGCATATAACAGTATCGAGGGTCTTAGACACGAGGGGCTTGCTCCAGAGCTTCGTAAGCTCATGACAGAGTTCGGTTCTGGTTGGACAGGTCTCTTCGGTGCTGCTGTTGGCGCTGGAGTAGCAGCCCGTGGTGTAGCCACAGGTCTAGGTCAGATTATTGGTGGAGTAGCCTCTGGTGTAGCCCATGCTGGGATTGGAGTGGGAATCGCCGGTGGCAAGGTGCTGGGTAGAGTCAACAAGTACTACTCAGCCAGAACCATGTTCAACGCGGCTGGACAGAAGGTCAAGGAAGGAGTGGCCGGTGGCGCTCGTACAGCATTCAGAGAAGCTGATCGCGGTATCGACGTCGCCGCTTACTATACAGGGACCCGTGGTCTGGGTGGCACCGTAACGAAGGTCGGCAGTGACCTGGCTGCAGATGTTACGCAGTTTGGTCAGGGCATCAAGAATGTATCTGGGCGAGCTGGTCAGGCTGTTGGCAGGGGCGGAGTCAAACTAGGAGAGGAGATTGTAAATGTCCCCGGTGCGGTTCGTGAGATGGCTCCATATCTGGGAGAAGCCGCAGGGAAGGCCGCAGTTGGGACAGCCTCGACTCTTGCCATTGCTGGTGGTGCTCTTGCTCTTGCGGGTGCTGGGGTCAAGGCAGTTCATGATCAGTCTGCTGGAGACGGTAGTTTTCATATGGCAAAGGTACAGCAAGCAGCTTGGTTGCGTGCGACTCAGGAACAGGTCTGGAATGCCGCCATCTCTGGAGGGCAGGGCCATCTTTCTAGACAGTCTGGTCGAGCAATGCAACAATCGATGTACGGAGGTTAAGTATGGGGTTCTTATCTAGAGTACTGGGTGGTTCGGTTCCCTTTCGTGTTGGAGGAGGAGCAACTCTCGGAGGTCTCTTCGGTGGGGCTACTAGTGATTTCAATACTATGGAAGGGAAAGCCGGGGACATAGCCGCTGGAGCACTAATCGGAGCGGGTATTGGGTTGGGAACAACCGCCGCCTTCTGGAAAGGAGCCACAGGCTTCTCACCAGTTCGTGCCAGGACGTCAAGGGCGTTCGGGGGTCTTCTCCGACGCGCCACCGAAGAGACACTTCTATTGGATAAAAGGAGAGCCGCTGCAGCACTTAGACCAGGAGGCATTTTTAGGAGGCCACAAGCCGGACCAATAGAACCGGCAGACTTTCCCCTCCGTAGCTGGCAGAAAAATATCGGTTTATCAAGACTAGAGAGAGCTCGTGCAAATTCAGTCGCATGGGGAGATTCAGTCGCATGGGGAGAAGAGGTCTTGGGAGCCGTTACTACACAAGCTGGTAGGGTCGGTGCAGTTGGTGCAGTTGGATACAGGGTAGCCAGAGGAGTCGCACTTGGTACAGCAGGAGCTGTCGAACGCTCTCCTCGGCTTGTTGGTGGTTCTCTTGCGATTGGGGGAGGAGCTCTGCTCATGGCGTCCGAAACTAGCAATCCGGTAGTGGGGGAGGCCCAGGAGATGGTGGGGATGTCCCGACAACAACCCAATCAACAGTTTAGAAATAGCGCCGCTGGTGTAGTGCAAGGTCTACACAGAAGTAGACACGGAGGTTACTAATGTTTGTTGCAGGTAGTGTTGGTACTGTACAGGTACCAGATCCTGGTCCTGCTAGGTCCTTCATTGTCGGAAATCAGGGGGCAATGCAGGTCCCTTTCGATGGCAGCACAAGAGGGTATTTTAACAGGGATCCATATGCTAACTGGGATGCAAACAAGACGAGTCCAAGCCGCAAGCTTCGAAAGGGTTGGTCTCCTCTTGCCACACCTAATAGGCAGTTTCCTGTCCTTGGGTTAGAGGTAGACTTTCGTCAGCAACGATCGTGGGCGAGAAATGCAAGCCCTACCGGGAAGACTATCCAAGATGTAATTGACGAGGCTGTGGCGAAGCGTCCTGGGAAGATGTCCTCTGCGTTCAGCGCAACTTCTGGGGGGAGAGCACTCTCGGCCTGGCGACAGACAGGTATGCATAAGAGTGGTATGACGTTCCTGAAGGGTGACTTGGGGATAATGAAGGGCGGAGGAGTATTCAGACTTCTAGGTCCAGCGTTTGGTGCCCTCTCTGTTTACTACGGCTATCAGGAGGGTGGAGTCGGAGGAGCTGTTAAAGAAGGTATCAAGTTTGGTGCAATGTCATACGCGGTTGGCGCGGCCTGGTCAGTTGCGGCCCCTCTAGTTAAGCTTGGAGCGGTTGCGGGTGCCGGCCTCGGTGCAGCCTATTTAGCCCGTGGAGGGTCTGTTGCAGATCTCTCAAGGCCTTGGGTTAGAGACCATGCTCGTAAGTCAGCGGCACTTGAAATGGGAACACCCATTGTGGATAATTACGGGACAGCTGCTACAATGAGACAGAGAAGTCTGTCTGCAATCCAGAATAGTAAGCTCAACGGAAGGACTGCTCTTGGAAATGAAGCGGCTCTCTCTTATCAACCATATTAGGAGGACTACATGCTACAAGAGACACTTTTTGGCGCAGGTCGAAGCCTGAGTAGACTGTCAAGAGAAGTTTACCAACATGGATCCAGCAGCAACAGGGCAACTCGACTCACCACAAATAGTTGGCACCGCACACTGGCCTCCGGAGCCCTCATGAGTGCTTCCAAAGCAATGCGATTGGGAGCTGCTGGTCCCTACCGTGCCGGTGGTATGGTGGGAGGTATGGCTGGAGGAGCATACGGTGCAGTGTCGGACGACACCTCCATTCTTGGTGGAGCAATGAAGGGAGCAATGTATGGTATGGGTGGCGTCGGCGTTGCCCGTGGAGCCGCTGGTTATGGCCGTAGATATAGGGCCGCTCGCAGATCATTTGGCCAAGGTAGGTTTGATGCTGCCGTAATGGCAGGGAGGGCGAGTACGAGACATATTGGCCGCACGCTCACCTCAAAGGCTAGTAACGTAAGAAGTTCTCTAGAAAAAACAATAGAAGGCCTTCCCGCTACATATGGGAAAGCCTCCGGGGCGTGGATATAGCTTAATGCTTGATCTTTCTCAGAGCCAACCTCTTTGTACAACATGTGTAAAAAGATATGCGTGTAAACATCGCTTCAGCAAGGGCGATCCGGATATGAAGTTTAATATCTCCTGTATGGGTATCCCCAACAAGTATGTCTCCGAAGAGTGCCTAGCCGGGTTAGACATGGACGAGAAGGTTGCCACGGCGATGCTCGATCCCGTCACATGGGCTGCCGTATTTTTAGACTGGCACTGCACCGATCCCGATGGAGCCCACTGGAAGAGAAAGCACGAAGCTGGAACGCTCGGAGCTCTCCCACCGTACGAAGAGTTCCAGGCGAAGGCTGGTAAGTCTATCTTCCATCGTCCCTATCAGGCAGTGATGCTTCGCTGCACATCAAAAAGAAAGGTCTTCCGTATTGGCCGTCAGGCTGGAAAGTGTTTGAAATCAGGTACAAAAATTCAGATGGCCAATGGTTCCCTCAAGCCCGTTGAGAGTATTCGACCCGGAGAGCTGATTGCTGCATTTGACGAAGATTATAATGTCGTTGAAGCGCCAGCATATCTAACCGATAATGGCGTAAAGCAAGTTGCTCGTCTTGAATTGATGGATGGGCGTGAAGTCTCGGCTTCTCTTAATCATCCATTTCTCACCCGGAAGAACATTGGGAGAGAAACAACAGGAGCCCGCCGCACTATCTTCAGGGATGAGTGGTTAGATCTTTCTGATATCGGAGAGGGAGATTACGTAGCCGTCCCCCGGAGGCTTCCCGAAGGGAAAGAGCAATCTCATGTTCCCGAGAAGCTCCGGGTCCTTGGACTAATGCTTGCTGATGGGAATATCACTGGCGGGAATTGCAGATTCAGTAATCAGAACGAAGAGATTCTCGATCATCTCCGCAATAGTCTGACGGAATTCGGTTGTTCTCTCAAACATTACGACTGTGACGCCGAGCACGATTATCATATTATTGGATCGGGGATTGGGAAAGCACATGGTCTCAAATCCTGGCTCCGCGAGCTGGGTCTTCAAGGGCTAAATTCACACGAGAAGTCTATTCCTGATTTTGTGATGACTCTCAATAACAAAAGCCTTGTTCCCCTCCTCCGTGCTATGTATGGATGCGATGGGTGGGCCTCCGTGGACAAAAACGGCAAACCTGAAGTGGGCTATTGCACTGTGTCCGAAAAGATGGCCTCTCAACTTGTGTCCGTCCTTGCTCGATTTGGTATCTATGCTTCGACTAGATTGAAAGTAACTCGTTTAGAAGGAAAGAAATTCTTCTCTAGACAGGTGGTCATTAGTCGACGAGACGACATTGCTCTTTTCGTAGAAGATATTGGTCTTCTAGGAAAAGATAAGGCTGCGGTGGCCTGCAAGGTAGCCGCGCTTGCAAGGGGTCCCTCTCCAAAAACAGATGCGTATGAAGAGGCCGATCTAGTCTTTGTGAAGGTTCGTTCCGTGGTTGAGACTGGAGAAGCACAGACTTGGGATCTTACTGTTCCTGATCATCACACTCTTGTATCGGATAATATTATATCTCACAATACAGAATGTTTATGCATAGCTATCTTACATGCCCTCTGGACACACGAGAAGTTCCAGGTGACAGTTATTGCTCCCTACCAATCTCAAATCGACCTAATCTTTACGAGACTCGAGGAACTAATCAAAGCCAATCCTATGCTCCAGAACGATGTGGAGCGCAGTGTTAAGGCCCCCAACTATAAGATCATTTTGAAGAATGATTCTAGAGTACTTGGTTTCACCGCTGGTACGCGCTCTGGTGGAGACGCTGCGTCTGCTCGTGGACAGTCTGGTGGCATGCTTGTGTTTGATGAGGCAGACTACCTCTCTCCCGCAGATGTTAACGCCGCTCTCGCTATTATTACTAACTTCCCGAATGCATCTGTCTGGATGAGCAGTACGCCTACTGGACGTCGAGAGAAGTTCTATGAGTGTTGTGTTTCCCGTGAGTGGAAGGAGTTCCACTACTCATCGAGCATTAACCCCAACTGGACTGAAGAACTTGAGCGTTTCTATCGGGACACCTTCACGGAAGAAGGATACGAACACGAGATCAACGCAGACTTCTCTGAGCAAGCCGCCGGTGTGTACCAGGCAAAATATGTGGAGGCAGCACAAGCCAACTTCAAGTACGAGGATTGTGTCCGAGAGAGAGAATGGCATTATGCTATTGGTGTAGATTGGAACGACACGAAGATCGGAGTTTGTATTGCAGTAGTCGGCTTCAATCCCGCTGATGGTATATTCAAACTAGTAGATAAGAAAATTGTATCCAAGTCAGAATACACCCAGCTCAAGGGTTGTGAGACCGTTAGAAATTGGAATCAACTCTGGAGGCCATTCGCTATCTATATTGATCGTGGGTTCGGTGCCACACAAGAAGAGATCCTTACTCTTTTTGGTGCTTCACAGAGAGCTAAAGAAGGCAAGAACCATCCAGACGCCCGGCTCTCACACATTGTTAAAGCATATGAGTTTGGGAGTAGTATTGAGATTAATGATCCGTTCACAAAGCAACCAGTTAAGAAGCATGCAAAGGCCTTCTTGGTGGAGAACAGTGTCCGTAGATTTGAACAGCAAAACTTTTTCTATCCAAAAGCCGATGAGAACTATACAAAAGGACTCCTTGGGTATATTGTAAAGAGCGTATCGATTGCTGGTGTGCCTATCTACTTTGAAGAGAATGAAGTGGCGGGCGACCACTTCCTTGACGCAGTGAATCTTGCTCTAGTAGCATTCACTCTCGAGAAGACAGAGTTCGGCCAGCCCCGGTATGGTACTGATGTTGTCTTTACGGAGGCTCTTGGCGCTCATGATTCTGGGATTGAGAAGCCCGAGGGCCGCTCTAATGACTTGGCGTTTGCTCCTGGCGGATCTCCCGCTGGGACTCGCATGGCGGGAATGGGACAGAATGATTCGATTCTGCCCCAACAAAAGGGTATGCCGGGTGCGCGCCTGCAAGTCGGTGCTGGCCAGGGATGCTGGAACTGGCCGGGATTTGAGTACGACAGGCCACGCCCCAAGCCACGTACGACACGTCAAGCATTTTCTGAGGCTGCGGCTCGGGTTGGTGGTACTTCACGGAGAAGGAGACCTGCTCCACCGCGTAGAAAGAAGTGGTAGGAGCGTCATGCTAAGATTCTATTCTAGTCTTGATCTCGAGGACGAAATCCTCACAACCGAGGATTCTGCGGGGATTGGAGCCTTCACAGTTACCTTTGATGGAAGACTCGGAGGCGCACAAGTCCATAAGTTCTTCATCAAGAACGATGACCCAACTCGGACCTATACAGATATAACTGTGGCTCCGGTCGATCTCTCTGGTAGTGGGTATGTTGACCAGGGCGGTGAGTTGTGGTCGTGGAAACTGATTGCTCAAGATACCCCACCTTCAGAGGGGTCTTGGAACTCAGTAGTAGCGGGTGCTTCTGTTGTTCTTGGATCCCTAAGCGACGCTAGTTCCATGGCGTCAGTATGGGTTAGGGTGCACGCCCCACGCCACACACCTGCTCAGCTTGTGGGCTCTGTTGTATTGAGAGTCACTGCAAAAGAGGTCCTAAATGCGTAGAGAAGACGAAAACTTCCCTCAGAGAGGACGCAAAGGAGATGTGGGGGTCACTCTGCCTTCCGACGTAGGGAACGATTTTGACGAAGAGGACGAGATCCTCACCTATAAACCTATTATCAAATGGGAACCACCACCCTCCGAAGATGGTGAACAGCGCGTTCCTGTTTCTGTCGCATACATCCAAGAGGCCCGGCAAAGCGCGGAGGCAGTCGTCGCTGGCTATGACCGCGTTATAAAGATCACAGATGCAATCCAAAAGAAGATCGATGAAAGAGCCAAGAGTCTTGTCGTCACACTAGACCCAAAGGTTGACGCAGCTACTATCTCTGCTATCAAGCGTCGTTTCCCGGAGCTCAAGGACCCCACTCAACTTGATTTTGCCACCTATAAGAAGGCCCTGGCGTGCGCCGCTAAGGGACAGATCAATAGTGTTCCACGTGTAACCAAGGAAGCTGTTCTTGCTGCACGTCAGAACCCATCGCTTACTAACTTCGGTGGGTTCGGGGAGATGCCGGGCATGCTACGTAGCGAGATTAATGGCCCAAGGTTTGGCAATCCAGTAGACTTGGAAGAGTTTCAGAAGAATGCTACCCTGGATCTCTTTAAGATGATGGAGAGCCTGATTGCCGGAGCTGCGGCAGCCCAGGTGAAGATTCACGAAATCACAAACAAACACGGTTAACCATGGCAAATACTACAGGTTTCGACTATAGCAAAATAGATGTTAGTAGCGTGAAGGCTGGGTCTGTCAGTCTTGGTACGGATGCACAGGACTGTGCGCTTATTGCTAGAACATTTGAGCGAGGAGCTCACGCTACACCGTCAGAAGCTGCCGTATGGGCACCTCTATCTAGGATGCTGGCCAACACCAAGATCTTTTCTCTTCAGGCTAGCTCGTCCATCTCCGACTACATCAAAACTCCGCAGATGGCAGCTCTTGAGCTTCAGAAGCAAGCAGCTTCGTTATCTTCTGGCTCTGGAATGGGTGCGGAATCCACCTCTCCGAGCAAAAATAGCGTTGATGAGCTGTTGCAGGGTGTTGGTTTCGGTGCTTTTCGCACTTCGATGGCCGGTGCAACCAAGTTTGGTAACGTTATGAGCGAGTGGGCCAAGAAGTGTCTCCCCTGTTCCCCGATCCCCAGCCCAGCTGAGGTAAAGGATTTCGTTACTGGTCTGCCTAGGCCTCCCACTCCCGACGAGGTAAAGGCAGCGGGTGCGGCGCAAAGGTCACAAGTCAAAGATGCAGTTACTGGTCTGCCAAGACCACCGACTCCTGCGGAAATTAAGGATGGTACGGCTGGATCTGGTTCGAAGGGTCCTGTATCTCCGGACGGTAGTCCGTTCACCGGTAGACCTGGGCCACCAAAGCCATGGAACATGGGCAGGATGACTTCGTTTTTGGAGCTCAACCCATCGGTTGCTATCACGAGGGTGCTACACCAGGATATAAAGGACAAACTTGCTATCCTGTTCTCCATAACAGACTTGCTCCGCAAACCACCTGGCTCACAAAAAGACATGTGTGACATGGTGAATGCCCTGTCTCCTATCTGCCCTCTCGATCTCCAGAGAATGATCGCTACTCTTATGGCCCAGATGATGATGGATGTACCAACGATGGACGGGATGATGGATTTGCTTGGTCAGCTTATCGGCCCAATCTTTTCTCCCATTCTTATGCAGGTGACTTCATTAATCGATATGTTCCTCCAACTCATCACCGCTCCCCTCCGTTGTGTTATCTCCCAGATGGAACTAGTAACAGAGACTTTCGAGCAAATTGATGAGGCCTCCGGCGGCAATACCGACCTATCATCATCTATTGGTGAGGCCACTGGTGACGTCAAAAAGAACCTGTCTGACCTACAGAAGGCTTCAGATGGAATTACGACAGGACTCGATGAGCTGACTACAAGCATGAGTGCAGGGATTGCTCAGATTGGAGAGTTGGCTGAGTTTTATACAGCTGAGATAACTGGTCTGCTTGGAGAGCAAGGAGGGAACGACTCGGGCCTGCTGGGCTTCACCTTCAAGAAACTACAGAAGGTTCGTCAGATTATGTTTCTTATTGCGATGCTGAGGGCCAAGGCTGCTGGCCATGCCATCTGCAATAAACCGAAAGGCAAGAGCCCAAAAAAGAATGAGCTCGATAACTTCTTCAGAATCTATATTAACCCAGATTCACCGTTTGACGCCTGGGTTGGAGACGACGGTAGACTCCATATCGGAGAGAAGGGGTCTGGTGATATCGGAGAGAAGGGGTCTGGTGACTCCAAGACCGCTCCCTTGCCAAAAGCCGAAAATGTGCTTAAATTTGATGGAGGTGGGACGATTATCGATCCTGCTGTGGCCAAGATTACTACCGATATTGCGCTAGCACTGTCTCA
>JGI25134J35505_10000555_pt1 | contig 15074 bp, 20 predicted proteins | sample ETNvirnome_6_100_FD_35505 | JGI IMG/M metagenome (IMG submission 35505) | reverse complement strand
AAACTCAAAGTAAAGAAAAAGTCTTATTTTAATTATTCCTCGGTAGCTCAGTGGTAGAGCAGATGACTGTTAATCATCGGGTCGCTGGTTCGAATCCCGCTCGGGGAGCCAAATAAACAATACTACAAAAGAGAAATATTATGGTAGAAAACGACGAAGGTTATAAAATGGCATCACAAGTCTTTCTATATTTTTTTGCGGGATGTGTGCTGTTCATGATTGCATCAATACTAATAGGAATATTTGAGGTTATTCCTCTTGGACCGTATGGTGATATGACCAAATAATACAGGGAAGTAGTTCAGCCTGGAAGAACGCTACATTTGGGATGTAGAGGTCGCAGGTTCAAATCCTGTCTTCCCTACCACACTTATGTTGACAGTAGCTCAATTGGTAGAGCATCAGGTTGTGATTCTGAAGGTTGCGGGTTCAAATCCCGTCTGTCAACCCACCCACAATAAATACCAACGAAAGGATCTTCATGGCAACCTATAGTATTCGTTATTGTGTCCGGTGAAACTATTTAACACACGCTACTAGGCTAGTAAGCGAAATAGCACAACATAGAGATTATAGTTCACAAGATTTTCATCTGATTGAAGGCATGCAAGGAGAGTTTACTTTGTGGAAGGATGATGAGAAAATCTATGATAAAGGTAGCAACGATTTTCCTTCTGCTAGTGATGTTATGCACTTGCTCTTATGATCCAAGTATTTGGTATTGATTATGGGAATATTAAAATGGTTAGTAGGCATATGTGCCTTAATTATATTTTTCTATGGTATTGGTATTTCTATAAATCAGATATTTATAGATCGTGAAAAAAGAAGAAATTTTTTTCCATGCGAATATATACAAGGCATGTGTACTATTAAGGTTACTGAAAAAAACTGCTCAGGCGGTTTACCAGAAGCCTATTGTGAAAAAAAACTTAATCGTAAGGAATAATATGCATGGAAATAATTCAACACAAACATTTATTAGTTCGAGCAGAAGTAAATAACCCAATTAAAGAAGAAAAAGTATTAAAGAAATGGCTCAAAGATTTAGTTAAATTAATAGACATGAAGATTATAAAAGGGCCATTTGCTTCTTATGTAAATAACATTGGGAATAGAGGTATAACAGGTTTTGTAATGATTGAAACATCTCATATTGCAATTCATATATGGGATGAACAAGAACCAGCATTAGTACAATTTGATGTTTATAGTTGTGCAGATTTTGATGCACCAACAGTAAAACAACATTTACATATGATGGAACCAGTAAATATTGCATATACATTGTTTGATAGGGAAACGGAACTTAAACCGCTTTTCTCAACAAAAGCTCACTGGAGCGGACCAGTAGACTATTAAATCCTTAAAGGAAAAAATGATCGAAGGAAAAACTAAAATAATTGAGGATCTCGATGATCCCAATTTAATACGAATCCGAACCAAGGATTCGTTAACGGCTAATGATGCCGCAATTAAGGCAGACCTACCTGTAGCCAAAGACAAAACTACACAAAATTGTTGTGTAATGCATTACTTAAAACAAGCAGGAGTACCTGTGGCGTACGAAACTCGCAATGATGACACATCATTTGTCTCAAAAAAATGCGAAATGATTCCTGTTGAGTGTGTAATGCGTAGGCGAGCATTTGGCAGTTATTTAAAAAGAGAACCAAGCAAGAAATCGGGCGACATATTTGATCCGTTATTAACAGAATTTTTTCATAAAAATGCAGTAGTTGGTAATGAAATGATGTCCGAAGATAAAGCACGAGAGTTATATCTACGTGATGGCGAGTGGACAGAAACAGTATATACAGACCCATTAATAGACTTCATATCAATAGCATCAACTGATACGTGGATGCTTTTTCCGCCAAAGGAACCGCGATATGATATGCAACCATTAAAGTATATTCAACCAGAAGTAGATAACGAAACATTAGAATATATTAGAACGAAATTAATGATACCGTGTTTTGAATTATTAGAAAAAGCATGGAAGCAATTTGATGTAGAATTAATTGATATGAAAATTGAAATTGGTATTGAAGAAAAAAACAATGAACTTGTTATTGCAGATGTTATTGATAATGATAGTTGGCGGATATGGCCTAACGGTGATCCGAAACAACAATTAGATAAACAATCATTTCGTGATGGTGAAGCATTAACAGAAGTTCAAGAAAAATATAGAACAGTAACTCGATATACCGAGAAGTTTTGATTTTTTTGAAGGAAAGAAAACGAAAAATAAGATTCAATTTATTGTTAAACATGATAATTGTGAATATAGAATATGGTTTTCAAAAATTACTCCCAACAGTTATTATTGGACAGAGTGTGGTTGTGGTCCAAACGGTTGGGGATGGTACGACCATTTAAGTTGGGCATGGGATAAACAGTCAGAAGAAATAGAAAAAGAACAGCTAATTGCTTATGTAAAGACAAAATATGATAACGTAGAAATATACCCAAAAAAATGGGATGTGGAAAAAATTTGGAATAGGCACAGAATATGATACTTGCTATTATAGGCGCCGGACGAATAGGACTTGCCGTAGAAAAATTATTAAAAGATGATTTTGAAATTAAAATGTGCGACACTAAAGTCACGGCAGAAACTTATGGATCAACGTTACCAAGTATTGATTTTGTAGATGCGTCTGATACTAAGATGTTAAGTTCGTTTTTAGATCGCTCAGATATTGTTCTTTCAACCACTAATTACAAACTTAATAAAGACATATTACAACTTGCACTAAAGAAAAAAAAGCATTATGTAGATTTAACAGAAGATGTAGATACAACAACTTGGATTCGAAAATGGACCAAAACTGAAGTCAACCTAAATACCGATAATAAAGCGTCAGTTATTCCACAATGCGGATTAGCACCCGGTGCAATTAATATTATCGGAGGGTATTTAGCAAGCCAATTTGAAACCCCTGTGTCGCTTAAACTTCGAGTAGGTGCATTACCTTTATATTCCGCAAATAGAATGTCATATTATTTGAGTTGGAATACTGCCGGACTATTAAATGAATATGTTAATATGTGCGATGCAATTGTTGACAGAATACAAATAAAAGTTAAACCACTTGAAGCTGTTGAAAAAATAGTAATAGATGGAATAGAATATGAAGCATTTAATACGTCGGGGGGCGTCGGAACATTAACTGATACATTTTGGTTAAAAATAGATGAACTAGATTATAAAACAATTCGTTATCCTGGTCATGTAGATTATTTGCGTTTTATGTTTGAAGACTTAGGACTTAAAAATAATATGGAATTAGCAAATAATATTTTTAACCAAAATGTACCGACTACAACAGATGACGTAGTAATATTTTTTGTAAAGGCAACAGGTTATAATAATGGTAATCTTACAGAAAAAAATTGGGTTTGTAAAATATACGGCAAGGATGGCATGACTGCTATTGAACGAGCAACTGCAAGCGGTGTTGCTGAAGTTTTATGTATGCTTAAAGATAAAAAGTTAAAATCTGGTTTTGTTAAACAAGAAGACATACCATTCGATGATTTTATTAATGGTAAGTTTGGTGCAATATACCAAACAATATAGATCAAAAGGTGTTATAATATGTGTGGAATTATCGGAATATATTCGTTAAAGGATAAAACAAAAAATGTTTATCCACTTGTGATAAAAGGATTATTAGATTTACAACATCGAGGACAACTTAGTGCAGGTATTACATCATACAATCCGGAAAGAAAAAGAATACTCCAAACTCATAAAAAGAACGGCAAAGTACATGAAGTATTTGAAATAAATCATCGTTTTAAAAGTAAAAGACTTCTCAACGATTATAGTGGACACGCCGCCATTGGACATACACGTTATGCAACTAGCGGAAATAATGAAGATCATTTAGCACAACCATTTGAACGACCGCATGGAAGAAAATCTAAATGGTTTTCTTTAGCATATAATGGAAACTTAGCAAACTATGAAAAATTAAAAGACGGGCTAGAAGAAGTAGGTTATAATATGACTTACGATTCTGACACAGAAGTCATTATGCATTTTCTTAGTAGAGAAGTGCAATCACATAAACCTTGGGAAGAGTTAAATTTTGTTGAAATATTTAAAACGTTATTAACAGATTTTGATGGGTCATGGAATATTGCTTTTTTAAATGCCGATGGAAAAATGGTTGCTGTTAGAGATCCATTGGGTTTAAAACCTATGTGTTATGGTGTTACTAATGATGGCATATTAGTTTTCGCATCTGAAAGCGTAGTCCTTTCTAATTTACAAATAGAAGCAACAAATTTAAAACCTGGTGAAATGATTATTGCCGACGGCGAGGATTTTACTGTAAAAAGTTATATAGATAAAGAAGCAGATGCTAAAAAAAGATTATTCCATAATTTCAAAGAAAATACTAGTTATTGTTTTTTTGAATGGATTTATTTTGGTCATCTTGCATCTGTTATGGATGGCGAATCTGTATATAGGGTACGAGAAAACATAGGACAAGAATTAGCAAAAGAAGAAACTTCGGACCTAGACGGCGACGATTGGATAGTAGTACCCGTTCCTGAGAGTTCATATGTTGCCGGAGCAAAATACGCACAAGTAACAAGTAAACCGTTTGTTCAAGGATTACTTAAAAATCATTCTGTAGGAAGAACGTTTATAGATAATACAAACAGAACATATAATATTCAATTAAAGTTTACACATTTACAAGGCGTGTTACAAGGTAAAAAAATTCTTCTTATAGATGATTCTATTGTACGTGGTACAACAATGCAAGCGTTAGTAAAAAATTTAAAAGAATGGAGTGGAGCAAAAGAAGTTCATCTTCGAATTGGTTGTCCACCTATTACTTCTCCGTGTTTTTACGGAATTGATTTCCCTACAATTTCTGAATTATATGCAGGAGCAACCGCCCCTAATGCTAGTGATTTTAGTGCAGATAGTCTGCATTATTTGTCATTGCCTGGATTATTAAAAGCATTAAATAAAAATGAGGACGAGGTATGCATGGCATGTCTTACATCAAATTATCCTACACAAGAGGGCTCACTTAGATATAAACAACAGGTAATATGATTTCAACTATTATGATAGGCAACGGAGGAAGAGAAGATTCCTTACGTTGGAAATTAGAAAAAGAAAACATTCCTATTAACGAAAATTCCAAATTTGTTATTATAGGACCTGAAGGTCCTATAGCAGACGGACTTACAGAACATTACGAAGGTATGCATAAAAAAGTATTTGCTCCTAGTAAACTTGCAGGCCGATTAGAAACAAGTAAATTATGGGCAAAACAATTTATGCTTCGCAATGATATTCCTACTGCAAAATGGGAAACATACGATAGATCAACAATAGAAGAAGCAATAATACGGCCCAATGATAAATTTCCTATTGTTATTAAAGAAGATGGTTTATGTGGCGGAAAAGGTGTATCTGTTTGCGTAACATTAGAAGAAGCTATTAATGTTCGCCAAACATTCACTGATAATAAATTTGATTCTAAATCAAATAAAATATTAATAGAAGAATTTATACAAGGCGAAGAAGCAAGTTGTTTTGTATTAACAGATGGTAAAGATTACAAAGTACTTCCTTATTGCCAAGATCATAAACGTGTAGGAGAAAGAGATACTGGACCTAACACAGGAGGTATGGGAGCATACGCACCTGCTCCATTAATAACAGATGAATTAGACATAAGAATTAGAAGAAAAATAATTGAACCAACACTTGAAGGAATGCGAGAAGAAGGTATTCCTTATAGAGGCATATTATATATTGGCTTAATGATTTGCAGTGGCGATCCGTATGTAATAGAATATAATGTACGATTTGGCGATCCTGAATGCCAAGTATTAATGATGTTAATGGAAAGTGATTTGTCTCCATATTTAGAAGCATGTGTTAATGGTACATTAAAAGAGTTGCCAGCACCTAACTTTTACGAAGGGTCTGCAATAACTGTTTGTATGTGTTCGGGAGGATATCCAGAAAAATATGGTAAAGGATTTCCTATAGAAGGTTTAGATAAAATAAACGATCCCGATGTACAAGTGTTTCATGCTGGTACCCAAAAAGTAGATGACAGATATATTACAAAAGGTGGCAGAGTTTTAAATGTAACTGCTAGAGGAGAAACATTACAAGAAGCACGAGATAAAGCATATCAAATATGCGAAAAAATACATTGGGAAGATAGTTTTTATCGAAAGGACATAGGATACAAAGCATTATGACAGTTGCAGTAATAGATTTTGGAGCAAAGTATACACACAATCCTGTGGCAGTGATTGATCTTGGTGCTCAGTATACGCAACTTATTGCTAGAAGAGTTAGAGAACAAAATGTTTTTTCTAAAATATATGCTCCGTCGGTTAAAGCAGAAGAATTAAAAAATGCTAAAGCAATAATATTATCAGGAAGTAGATCAGGTGTTTATGAAACAGAAGCACCTAAATTAGATCCAGATATTTTAAACTTAGAGGTTCCTATTCTTGGTATATGTTATGGGTTACAAGCAATAGTACATAATGCTGGTGGTAGAATTGTTCGCGGAACTGGAGAATATGGAAATGCTGACATTTATACAGAAAAAGATTCTCCATTATTAGATGATTTAAAAGGAACACAAGTATGGATGAGCCATGCAGATGAAATTGTATCGCTTCCAGATACACTTGAAGTTATTGCAAGATCATCTAACAATGTTATTGCGGCAGTTAAACATAAAGAAAAACCTATATATGGAGTACAATTTCATCCAGAAGTAATACATTCACTTATAGGAAATGATGTATTTAGAAATTTTTTATTTAAAGTAGCAAATTGCGAAAAGGATTGGATTTCTAAATACATTATTGAAGATACTATTAACTCTATTAAAGAGCAAGTAGGCGATGATGAAGTTATAACTGCAATTAGTGGGGGAGTCGATTCAGCAGTAGTCGGCACATTATTACATAAAGCAATAGGCGAACAATCAAAATGTGTTTTTATTGATACAGGATTGCTTCGTAAAAATGAAGCAAACCAAATAATGGAATCCATGCAAGAGCTAGGATTGAACATTACAAAGTATGATTTTGCACAAAGATTTTGGAAAGCATTAGAAAATATTACTGACCCAGAAGTTAAACGAAAAATAATTGGAAGGGAATTTATTAGATGCTTTGAAGAAGTTACAGAGAATGCAAAGTTTTTGGCACAAGGCACATTGTATCCTGATGTAATTGAATCAGGAAAAGATATAGCGGCAACAATTAAATCGCATCATAACGTAGGCGGATTGCCTGATGATATGGAGTTTACTTTAATTGAGCCAGTTAGAAATTTATTTAAAGATGAAGTTAGGCTGTTAGGCAAAGAATTAAAGATGCCTGATTATATTTTAAATCGGCAACCTTTTCCAGGACCAGGACTAGCAGTAAGAATACTTGGAGAAGTAACACACGAAAGATTACGAATATTACGTGAAGCAGACCATGTATTTTTAAAGACGTTAGGCAATATTGAAGGTATTTGGCAAGCATTTGCAGTATTAATACCTAACAAAACTGTAGGTGTTATGGGCGATGCAAGAACATATGAAAATATTATTGCATTACGAGCAGTTTCAAGCGAAGATGGAATGACTGCTGATTGGTATAAAATACCATATGATATACTTGAAAAATGTTCTACTGAAATTATTAATAATGTTACTGGTGTTAATAGGGTGGTATATGATATAACTTCCAAACCACCAGGAACTATTGAATGGGAATAAATGGGCTTTATATAATTATAATTTGTATAATATTGGGAGCTTCGTGTACTAACAAAGGGTCTTTACCAACTTATTATAAGTTTGCCCCTATATATAAGGAAGAATGTTATGCAGAAAATAAAAGTTATTGGTTATGTAGAGACGTTAATGTACAGTAGTTTAATAATAGGAATAATTTTACTTCTTAGTAGTTGCTCATTACTAGATAAAGATGAAGAGACTGAAGATGTAACCAGTGGCAATAAGTCAAACTTGCCAGTTTCATTAAATACTCTCGTTGAGTATGCCGAATATTGTAAAGCAATTTATGATTCTGGTGGTGATCAAAGAGATGAAGTTGCATTTGATGTAAAACAAAAAGATGGACTGACAATAATTATTATACGTGGTACAGCCAATGAATCAAATGTTGAGTCTGATGCTGATATAGCATTAGAGTCGGATGTACGTGCTGGTATTTTGCTTCATAAAGGGTTTAGAGATGCCGCTCTAGGCATTATGGTAATTATAGATAGAGATCATTCCCTTGCAAGTACAGTACACTTAACAGGACATAGTTTAGGTGGAGCGGTTGCCCAAATAATGGGACGATGGCTTCACAAGAGAGGTTATAGTGTACAAGTTTTTTCTTATGGTAGTCCCAAAATCTCTACGCAATCTGGTAGCGGGCCACGGCATTGGCGTGTCGTTCGCCCTAGCGATCCTGTTCCTTTTATGCCTCCATGGCCTTATATTCATACAGGCCTTTTTATAAACAGTAAAACTTTGGATTGGGGATCAGATAACGATAATGGATTAATTTCTCAAACTGATGCTTTAGACCATGCTATAGCAAAATACGTAACTACACTTAAAGAGCAATTATGACTGAAATATGGATTGCATTGGTTCTTACATGGTTTCCGGTGGAGAGAGTAATAGATAAAGAATTTAGTACAGAAAAAGAATGCTGGGATTATTACGAAACAGAAATTGCACCAGACACAACCTTGGCCGAAGGGAAGTGGGGGAAACAAAACCTAACAAGTCAGAATAGAAGACCAGATAAGAACTTCCACTTCAAGACTAATTGGACTTATCCTATAAGAACATATAAAGGAATAGGTGCAACAGGAAAAGGAGAAGATCAAGTTTGGTTATCATGTGAACTAAAATATCCAAGGATATATAATAAATGAATAAAAACGATAAACTAGTTGAAGGTATTAAACAATATTCAGATCAAATAGGAGGATATGCCGGTCAACACGGAAATCTTATAGCAAGTTGTGATGGTGTAGGTACTAAAATATTATTAGCACAACAAGCAAAAAAACAATACAAACGATCATTAAAAACAATTGGAATAGATTGTGTTGCAATGGTTGTTAATGATTTATTATGTAGTGGTGCTGACCCGTTATTCTTTTTAGATTACTTTTGTTCAGCAGATGTTAATGAAGAAGATTTTAACGAAGTGCTAGAAGGAATATATGTTGGTTGCGAATTAGCAGGAATGGAATTAATAGGTGGTGAAACTGCTGAACTACCGGGCATAATTGAACGAGATACGTTTGATGTTTGTGGATTTGGTGTAGGAAAAATTATAGATAAGTTACCAAAAGATAATATGAAAGCAGGCGATAAGATAGTTGGGTTACCCTCAAGTGGATTTCATTCTAATGGCTATACATTAATACGAAAGCATGTAAGTGCCGATATAACAAAAGATTTTATATATAGTTTATTAGAGCCTACAAAAATTTATGTTAGCGAGATAAATGCTCTTAAAAAAGCAAATATTGAAATTAAAGGACTTGCTCATATAACCGGCGATGGCTATAATAATGTAAATAGAATATTACCAAATGATTTATATGCAAACATTAGATTATATGATTCAAACGAAACTAGATTTTTTAGACATGATAAACTATTTCAATGGATACAAAAAGAAGCAAAATTAACAAAAAAAGAAATGATGGCAACATTTAATTGTGGTGTAGGAATGGTAGTAATTATTCCAGATGATTGCGACTGGCTACATCTTTGTAATATATTAAAAGAACACCTTATTCTAGGAGAATTGGAGAAAAAATGAGAAACGATGAAGATGAAGATACTGATGGAGGGCACGGAGCTCCGAGTCCAGAAATGTTAGGTCCAAAAATGGAACTATTAATGAATGGTGTAGTAGTTTTTATGGGTGATGTTACAGTTGAAACAATGAGCCCATTAATCGATTGGATACTTGCAGAAAACTATAAAGAAAAAAAGAAAAAAGAACTAACATTAGGAATATGTTCGCGAGGAGGCGATCTTAATGCATGTTTTGCTTTAGTTGATATAATGAAAGGATCTAAAATACCTATTCGTACAGTTGGACTAGGCATGATTGCTTCGTGTGGATTGCTTATGTTTATAACAGGTACAAAAGGTAAACGAGTTTTAACTCCAAATACAAGTATTTTGTCGCACCAATATTCGTGGGGTAGTATAGGAAAAGAACACGAACTGTTTGCTAGAGTTAAGGAGTTAGAACTAACAACAGAACGTATGATTAATCATTATAAAAAATGCACAGGACTTAAAGAAGCAGATATTAGAAAATATTTACTTCCAGCACACGATGTTTGGCTTGGTGCTAAAGAAGCAAAAAAATTAGGTTTGTGTGATAAAGTAGAACAAATTTATTAATATGATGAAATTTAAAATTACAACAAGATTACGAGAAGGCATTAAAGATATAGAAGGTGATGCTATTAAAAAACAAGTAAATGCAAATGGCTGGAATATTGAAGATATGAAAGTAGGCCAAGTATTTTACTTTAATGCACCTCATCATAAAATTAAAGAATTATGCGAAACAGTTCTTGTTAATACTTTATTGTATGATTATGAAATAGAAGAGGTTAGAAACGGTTTTTTCTAATGTTAGCAATTGAAGAAACAAAATTAATAAGCGAACGATTAGGGCGGGAACCTAACGTAACCGAAACTCACGTCTTTGATGCAATGTGGAGCGAACATTGTTCTTATAAAAGTTCTAAGTATTGGTTAAAGCAACTATATACAGAAGGTAAACATGTTATATCTGGTCCGGGCGAAAATGCAGGAGTAGTAGATATAGGTGATGGCGACAAACTAGTCTTCAAAATAGAAAGTCATAACCACCCTAGTTATATAGAACCGTACCAAGGAGCCGCAACAGGAGTAGGCGGGATTATGCGTGATATCTTTACAATGGGAGCTCGCCCCATCGCAAATTTAAATTCATTACATTTTGGATCAACAAATGACCGGAGGGTTATAGATGGAGTTGTTAAAGGGATTGCTGATTACGGCAATTGTGTTGGTGTGCCTACAGTTAGTAGCAAGTGCCATTTTTTTGACTGCTATACAGAAAATCCTCTTGTTAACGCCATGACAGTAGGTTACACTAATAAAGAAATATTTACAAGTGTGCCAAATAAAAAAGGTATTGTTGTTTATGTAGGTGCTAAAACAGGGCGTGATGGCATTGGTGGTGCTATTATGGCAAGTGAGGAATTTACTGAAGGTGAAGACAAACGGCCTACAGTACAAGTCGGTGACCCATTCCAGGAAAAACTATTACTCGAAGCATCATTAGAATTGTTTGAAACAGGTACAGTAATAGCGGCACAGGATATGGGTGCGGCAGGTATACTATCTTCGGCTTCTGAAGTAGCACTTAAAGGAAACTATGGTATTGAAATAGATTTAGCAAAGGTTCCTTTAAGAGAAGAAGGAATGGAACCTTGGGAAATTTTGCTTAGTGAAAGCCAAGAACGAATGCTGTTTGTTCTTGACCAAGACAAGTTAGTAACCAATACATCTGTAACAAAAATATTTGAAAAATGGGATTTAGATTGTTTTATTTTAGGAAGGCTTACAGATACTAATAATTTTGTAGTAACTGTTAAAGGAGAAACAGTATGTGATATTCCGTTAAAAGCATTAGAAGCACCTGTATTAGAACGTAAAATTTTTCCTAGAAAAGGAACTGTTGACCTTGCTCCTTTTCCCTTTGTTCCAATAACTTCAAATTTTGATATGGATTGGGTGTGGGAGCAATATGATTCGCAAGTAATAGGAAATACAATACACGGACTACAAAAAGATCCCGCTATTGTGCGATTACCAAATAGTAATAAAGGAATTGCTATTACAACCGTAAGCAATGCTCCTTTATGTAATCATAATCCTAGAATAGGGGTTGCATCTATTATAGAAACATGTTATAATAAGTTAAAAGATGCGGGTGCCGAGCCATTAGGTATTACTAATTGTTTAAATTTTGGTAACCCTGAAAACGAAAATGTTATGTATGAGTTTGCTAAAACCGTAATGGTTATGGCAGATACATGCAAAAAATTAAAGTTTCCTGTTGTTAGCGGTAATGTAAGTTTTTACAATGAAACATCAGGCAAAGGAATTATGCCTACTCCTGTAATAGGCGGAGTAGGATTAGTAATATGAAAACAGCAATTATAATATTTCCAGGTAGTAATTGCGATAACGAAATGGAACGATTTTTGTATGCTTATACAAAAGTTAAACCTATTCGTGTTTGGCATAAAGAAACAACATTACCTGATGCAGACTTATATGTATTGCCGGGTGGATTTAGTTATGGAGATTACTTACGTGCTGGTGCATTAGCAAATCTTAGTCCTATTGTAAAAGAACTTAAAAAAACAGATAAAAAAATATTAGGTATTTGTAACGGATTTCAAATATTATGCGAGGCTGGATTATTGCCAGGAACGTTACGAATAAACAAAACACAAAAATTTATATGTAAACCTGTAACAATATACCGGGGATATGACAAATACATAATACCTATAGCTCATGCTGAAGGTAATTATTACCATCCCCATCCAGCAAAGGTTAGTATTGCATACACATATGCAGAAGATGTTAATGGGTCAATGAATTATATAGCAGGAATATGGCATAACAATGTGCTGGGTATGATGCCGCATCCAGAAAGAGCATTCGAATCATATCATTGTTCAACCGACGGATTTAAAGTACTCGATGATTTTATGGGGGGCCGGAGCGTCGTTCCGGCGGCACGCCCTCAATGTAGAAGGAATCAATGAACTTAATTAAAGATATAAAGAAAAAATATGAATAAGAAACACGTTAAGAAGAGAATACGCAACAAACATCAGCATCACGAAGAGCATCTGAGAGAATCAATTAGAGAAGAAGTATTAGAAGAGTTTGTTGAACAGGAACAAAGGTTACTGGCTCGAGAACAAAAATTACTAGATCGTATTGATTATCTAGTAGGTGCGAATAATGAAGCTTTTGATCTACTGAGAAAATGTGAAGAGGAACACCAGTATGATGAAATAAAATTTAATCGCAAAACAGATCGAGAAGAAACCGCCAGTGAAGCATTAATAAGCGATCCGTTTTAATCAGTTGGGGGCCTGGAGTGCCGTTCCAGCGGCACGCCCTCATACTTAAACAAAAAATTATATGCATAATCGTTATACAAGCGAACAAATACAACAAATCTGGTCCGACGAAAATAAATATCAACTTTGGTTTGATATTGAGTTAGCAGTCTGTAAAGCCCAAGCAAAATTAGGAACTGTACCCGAAAAAGCAGTAAAAGATATCGCAAAAGGTCGTTGGATTTGTGTCGAGCAAAAGAATTCTGTTGAAAAAATAGATGAAATCGAACAAACTACTAAACATGATGTACTAGCATTTTTAACTCATTTGTCAAATAATATAGGGCCTAATGCAAGGTATATACATATGGGCATGACAAGTCAAGACTTATTAGATACTTGTAATGCAATGCAAATAAGACAATCAATGCGTGTAATAATAGATGATTTAAAGGCAATAATATCTATTTTAAAAGATAAGGCAATAGAACATAAAAAAACTGTTTGCGTTGGCCGAACACATGGTATACATGCAGAACCAACTACATTTGGTTTAAAGTTATTGGGCCATTATTCAGCATTTGACAGATGCTTACGATTACTCCATGATGCAACAGATGATATTTGTAGAATAAAGTGTAGCGGTGCGGTTGGTACATATTCTGTTATTGATCCAAAAATAGAAGAATACTTATCAGACCAACTAGACATATCATCAGAGGATGTTAGTACACAAGTTGTTCCAAGAGATCGATATGCATTGTTAATGAGTTACCTAGGAATTATGGGTGGATGCATAGAAAACTTAGCAACAGAAATACGGCACTTACAACGTTCTGAAGTTGGCGAAGTAATAGAACAATTTACTAAAGGACAAAAGGGTTCTAGTGCAATGCCACATAAGAAAAACCCAATACTAACAGAAAACTTAACAGGACTTGCTAGGCTTATTAAATCGGCGGTAGCACCCGCATTAGATAATATTGCTCTTTGGCATGAACGAGATATTAGCCATTCAAGTGTTGAACGAGTAATACTACCCGATACATTTTCATATGTGTCATTTGCATTACAACGTTTGAGCAAAGTTATTGAACACATGGTAGTAGACAAAGATCGAATGGAACATAATTTAGAATCAACTAACGGATTAATTTATTCACAGCAAGTACTTCTACATTTAATTAATAAGCAAGGATTAACTAGAGAAGACGCATACGAAAAGGTTCAAAAGTGTGCCCACAAAGATCGTGGCACGCATGAGGCAAACGGTGTTTTCCAATTGAATTTATTACAAGATAAAGTTTTATCGATGGAAGAAGTAAAGGAAATATTTAATGTTGATTTTTATACCAAACATGTTGATTACATATATAGTAAATCATTATGAGTAAAAAAGACAACCAACGTCTTGCTACACTTCTATATGAAGTTGCCTTAAGACAACAAATAGAGAAAGATGTGAAATCCAAATACATAAAACGGATTGATCATCTTGTGGGTGCAAACAATGAGCTCGCACACAAACTAGAACGTTGTGAGAAGGAAAGAGCGGGATTAGCACTAGTTGCCGACAGTATACTAATATGAATAAAGTTCAAATATTCATTGATAAAAAAGAAGTACTGTATTCACATCCAAATATGGTAATAGCAATTAATTCATGGTTGCCATATTTAACAAATACAGATTTGGATGAATTAATAAAAAGAATCGGTGTTATGAGAGATCACAGAGAAGAACAAGAAAAATTATCTAGAGAAGAATGCAAAAACATTCCAATACAATCAAATAGACACGATACATAATATGAAAATAACCGAACTTACAACAGAACAAAAAATATCTTTCTGTCATACAATGGCCGCATGTGGTTTTT
>JGI25134J35505_10000542_pt1 | contig 15182 bp, 21 predicted proteins | sample ETNvirnome_6_100_FD_35505 | JGI IMG/M metagenome (IMG submission 35505) | reverse complement strand
CATAGATTTATGTATTAATATGGATTCATTATTAGAAATACCTATTGATATCCAAATTGAATATATATCACAAATTAATAGGATATTAATAGATCACTTTCACTCCAATAATAGAGCAAAATTACAGAAATCCCTTTTATCTAATTCATCTCAATATAAAGATTTTTACAATAATTGTGAGTATAGAGAATATCCAATTTATGAACCTATTCAAGGCAATAACAGAGAAAATCAAATAATATTCCAGTTAACTTTATCACCCCAATATCAAACTGAATTATTTACACTTCATAATGGCAAATAGAAAACAAATAACAATAGAGGATGTTAGATTTTTTAACACTCGTACTATGGTTGAGCCTGATGGTAATTTAGTACCTATAGAATCTAACTATGATGTTCCTTTTAGCATAAAACGAATTTTTTATGTTTATGGAGTTAAGGATCAAAATGATAGAGGTAAACATGCCCACTATAAAACAAAACAAGTTTTAATATGTTTAAATGGAAAAATTGAAGTTTTAGTCCATGATGGAAAAAGAAAACAGAAATATTTACTAGAATCCCCCCAACAAGCTTTATATATTCCTGAAATGATTTGGGATGAACAAGTTTATTTAACTGAAGATACTGTTTTGTTAGTGTTATCCGATATAAAATATCTTCCTGAAGATTACATCCATGATTTTGAAGAATTTAAAAAAATGAAAATATGAATATACTAATAACAGGAGGTTGTGGTCATATAGGGTCTTATTTAATTAGATCTCTAGAAATGAATAAACACAATATTACAGTTGTAGATAATTTATTAACTCAAAGATATTGTTCATTATTTGATTTAAAAATTCCTATAAAATTTATAGAAAAAGATATTAAAGATTTAAAACTAGAAGATTTAAAAGTCATAGATATTGTTGTACATCTAGCAGCTATAACTAATGCAGATGAGAGTTTTAATAATAAAGAAGAAGTAGAAAAAATTAATTATGAGAAAACTAAAAATTTTATAGATATATGTGAACAAGCTGGGTGTAAATTCATATTTCCTTCTTCTACAAGTGTTTATGGAGTAGCTGCTGATATTGTGTATGAAGATGAGGATAAATTTTTAAACCCACAAAGTCCTTATGCTGAATCAAAAATTAATATTGAAAATTATTTAAAGGAAAATGTTTCAAATTATTTAATATTAAGATTCGGTACAATATTTGGGATAAGTGAGGGTATGAGATTCCACACAGCTATAAATAAATTTTGCTATGAAGCTTCATTAGGCAGACCATTAACTATATGGAAACAAAATTATAAACAATATAGACCTTATTTAGGGTTAAAAGATGCTGTAAGGGCATTAAATCAATTTTTAAGAGAAAATTATTGGAATGAGACTTATAATGTGTTAACAGGAAACTACAAATTAAAAGACATAATAAAATCCATTTCAGAAATAGTTGAAATTAATTTAAATATGGTTGATACCCCTTTACTTAATCAATTTTCTTATAAAGTAAGTGATGAAAAAATAAAAAATATTGGGTTTGAACCTAATGAAAATTTAAATGATAATATTATAAAAACTCTTAGAACCTTAAGAAACCTAAAATGAAAAAAATATTAATTACTGGGGGTGCAGGTAGATTTGCAAACCACATAAAAAATATATGTGAGGGCAATAAAAATTATAAATTGCTATTGCCAATTAAAAAAGAAATGGATTTTCGTTCTTTAGAAAATTGTGAGAAATATTTTGAAGAACATAATAATGATTTTGATTATGTAATCCATTCGGGGGGGTTATCGTCTCCTATGATAAGGCATAAAAACTGTCCAACTTTAAGTATTCAAACCAATATTATAGGAACATCTAATATTGCAATTGTTTGTGAAAAATACAAAAAGAAATTAATTTATATTTCAACAAATTATGTTTATCCTGGAATAAAAGGAAATCACACAGAAGAATCCGAACTTAAACCCTTTAACAATTACGGCTGGTCTAAACTAGGAGGAGAATGTGCAGTTATGCATTATAATAATACATTAATACTACGTGCCTGTATGAATGCTGTTCCCTTCCCCCATGAAAGAGCTTTCACGGATGTAATTAGTTCTCATATGTATGCTGATGAAGCTGCAGAAGTTACATTAAAAGTGTTAGATGAGGTAGGTATTATAAATGTGGGGGGAACTGCTCAAACAGTGTATGATTTTGTAGTTGAACATGAACCAAATATTGGTAAAATTAGTGTAAAAGAGATTACTGACCTAGTAATAAATACAAATAGTAGTATGGATATAAATAAAATGAAAACTATACTAAATGATTAATTTATTTAATATACCAAATTATACTATTGACACTTCAAAATTTAGTCATTATCTTCATGGGGATATAGTTGAAGAATTTGAATCTAATTTTAGAGAATATGTTGGTGCAAAATATTCATGTTCTATAAATAGTGCAACAAATGCAATATTTTTATCTTTACTAAATAAGAACACTACAATTAATATACCAAGTATGATCCCTCCTGTGGTATGTAATGCAATTTTAACCTCCGGAAACAAAATAGATTTTACTGATAATACTGATTGGGTAGGTGATTCTTATATATTACATGAATTTGAGGATTATAAAATTATAGACTCAGCTCAAAAAGTAGATTTAAATCAATTTAAAAAAGAAGCCAACGATGGAGATTTAATGATATTTAGTTTTTATCCTACAAAACCTGTAGGAAGTAGTGATGGTGGTATTATTGTTTCTAATGATAAAGAAAAGATTAAATGGTTTAAAGAAGCAACTATGAATGGGATGTCCTATTCTCATAATAATTGGGACAGGAAAATAAAATTCCCAGGATTTAAAATGTATATGAATTCTATTCAGTGTTATATTGCTAATGAGAATTTAAAATTATTAGATTATAAGAAAAGAAAATTAAAAAAAATTAGAGATTTTTATAATAGTGAGTTAGGGTATAATAATACAAGTGACCATTTATATAGAATAAAAGTAGGTGATAATAAAAAATTTATAAAATACATGGGGGAAAAAAGTATTGTGTGCGGTATTCATTATGATGCTTTACATTTAAATCCTATTTATAATAATTGGTTTAAATATTCTTTACCTAAATCAAACAAAGAATCAAAACAAACAGCTAGTATACCCTTTCATGAAGATTTAGATGAAAATGAACAGTTAGGGTATATTGTTGAACACATAAAAAGATATAAATAAATGAATTTCGTTCAAAGACCAAAATATATTGAAAATGAATTAGTTTTATATGATTTAGTTAAAGAACTTTCTCCTAAAATAATAGTTGAATTAGGGTATGGTACAGGGGCATTAACTGTTGCTATGAGTTATGCTGTAGATAATAGTAATATTTTTAGTTATGATATAAAAAATAATAACTTAATAAAAAATAATTTATCTGATAGAAATCTTTTTAATAAAAATAACCATACTATTATTCCAGGAAATGTATTTAATACTTTCTTCAATTCTCCCTTTCCATTTGATTTTATATTAATTGATATTGATAATACTTGGGAATTGCTTTATAGTATCATTATTAAAAATGAATTTATGTATAATCAAATTAAACCTGGGGGTAAAATTATTATTGAAGGGGGATCTAATGCTCATCCTCGTATAAATAGAAGTACATTAAACCAATTCCACAATAAACTAGGTAAAAAAGTTTTTGATTTTGAACACATTTCAGGGCCAAGAACAAGTCTTTCAAAATTAAAATTATTATGAAAAAGTCAGCAGTTGTTCTTATGGGGTGGCATTACCCGTCCCAACCTTATAACATTTTAACCCAACAAATTTTACCAAAGGGTTGGGATGTTGATTATTTTGTTATTGGGTTTAGAGATCCAATTTATTCTCATAATGAAAAATCTTTACCTGAACCAAACAATATTCTTAATCAATTAGATTTATTATTATATGAAACTCCTGTAGATAAAGAATATCTAAATCAATTGGGTTGGAAGTATATTGAATTTCATCAAGGAAACGAATGGGAGGGAGCTAATTTCTTTTTATCTCTTTATGACTATAAAGATTATGATTGTTTATTATTTGCAGGAGATGATTTATTAGTATTAAATGACCAATTATTTTTTAATACTTTAGGTTCTAATAGTTCTTTATTTATAAATGAAAAACCTCATGGAAATTGGGTCCCTCGATTAGAAACAAAAACCAATTATGAAGATTGGTTAGTTATCAGTAATGCAATATTACCTAATAGACAAATGATTAGAGGGTCTTTTGAAATATTTAAAAAAGAAATATTTGATATTATGGAAGGAAAATTTCCATTATACCCTAAATTAAAAGAATTTTCTAAAAAAATTCAAAATAATACTAAATCTCTATCTTATATGGAGTTAGATGAATATAACACTCAATGCTTACCTTTTATTAATGATATAATTAATAAATTTGATCTATACCATAAATTTAGATTTTTGGGTGATAATTACAGAGTTAGTAATTATATTATAGAAGGAGAAAGAGGTTATATTTCAAGCAATCAATGTGGGTCTTATGTTAATTCTTATATTGAAGGAATAAATAAAATTTCAAATCAACTGTATTCATGAAAAAAAACATACTATTTTTTACAGCTTTAAAAGCTAATGATCCTAATATGCATAGCTATATGGAATGGTCATTAAAAACTTGGGAGTATTATGCTAAAAAACATAATTGTGAAATTTTTATATTAGAAGATCCTTTATATGATACTGAATGGATGCGACCTACTTGGCAAAGATGGTATGTTTATGATCTTTTAGAAGCTAATAATATTGAATATAATCAAATAGCTTTAATAGATATTGATACAATGGTTCATTGGGATTGCCCTAATATTTTTTCTTTATCTAATAATCAATATACTGGGGTAATTGATGATTTAAGTATAGAATGGACTTATAATAGCATAAATGGATATAAACAATTTTTTCCTCAAGTTGATTTAGACTGGACCCAGTATATTAATAATGGAATACTAATTCTACCAGATAATGGTAAAGAATTTTGTAATAAAGTTAAACAATTTTACTTAGATAATGTAGACTTATTAAGAGATTTACAACATAACACATTAAAAAAGGGAACTGATCAAACCCCAATAAATTATATGGCAAAAGAGTTTTTTGGTGATAATATTAACTACTTATCTAAAAAATTTAATATGACTCATATGTATAAAACCCATGCTTTTATAGAAGGAATTTTCATTAAATGTAGCTATATTTGGCATTATAATGGGTTACCTAGAGAAGAAAGAAATGGTTTAATGAATCAAACTTGGAATTCAATTAAAAATAATTATCAATGAACACAATCAATTTAGTATCTTCTTTACCAGATAAAAAAGAATATAAAAATACTACATCTCATAAATTTAAAGAAGATTTAATCTCCTTTTTTAAAGATAAAAACATAATTAATGCTCTAGAAATAGGAGCAAACCATGGTCATACTACTAAAGTTTTGAGTTATATAGCAGAAAAAGTATATGCCATTGACTGGGAAGAGGAGAATATAGAATATGTTAAGAGTGTAAATAAAGAAAGAGATAATATTATTGCTATACAAGGAAATGCTTATGAAGATTCAACTTATAAGGATATTAACTGTAAATTTGATTTAGTTTTTATTGATTGTGTTCATATATATGAAAATGTAATTGCTGATATAAATAGATCTTTAGAATATTTTAATGAAAATAAAGGTATTTATTTAGTCTTTGATGATTATGGTCATCCCCATCCTGTAACAAAAGGAGTTAAAACAGCTATAGATGAAAGCATTAATTCCGGATTGAAACTTGAAAGGTATATTGGAGAAGATAAAGGTTATTCTTTTGGTGAGAATACTACATTAATAGGTAATGAGGGTATAATTTTAAGTTATGGAATATGAAAACTAAATTTGCAATAGGATGCTTAATTCAGTGGTATGAAGTAAACATTATTGAGGAGTATATTGATTCTCTTAGAGATGCTGTAGATTATTATGATGGAGAAGTAAAAATCGATTTTACTATTGTAACAAATCAAGATCTTGAAAAAATGCAAGATAAGGCTAATATGGAGGATATAAAAGAAAAAATACAGGAACACATTGCTATAATTGAATGGGGTTGTAATAAAAAAACTAATGTTTATATAAATGTAGAAAAAAGAATAACTAATAAATTAGTTACAATCGCCGATTATCGTAGAGAATTTAATGAAAATTATTGTGATGAAGTAGATGTATTGGTTTGGGGTGAATCAGATGCTATTTTACCTAAACAAATGTTTACAATTTTAGATAATTTGCATCAAATGTCTTTACAAAATAATAACCCTAAATATATAGCATTTTTTGGAACGTGTAAAATGTGGGATGATAGTTGGAAAATACTTGAACACCCTGATTTTACTAACAAACCTCATATTGATAATGATTATGATAATTGGTGGTCATTAAAGTATACAATGACAAAAGAGGAAATGAATCAAATAAATGATAAAACTGAGGAACTAGAAGTATTAGTATCTCCTCAACATAAATTTAATGGGTGTGGTTTAATAATATCTTCTGAAATTATTAAAGCAGGGGTCAATATCCCCCGTTCTGTATTTTTTGTTCATGAAGATACAGCATTTATGCAAATGACAAATAAAATTTTAGGAAATATACCACAGTATATAATAAAAAATATATTATTAGTTCATAATAGAAATCATCCTGATAAGAGAATGTACATTAAAGGTGAACGTAAAGATGGTACTATGAATGAAAAGAGAAGAAGTAACGATTGGTATACTAAAGCAAATAAGATGAGTGAACAAAATTGTTATAATATATTTAATCCTAATTATAAATCTTTTACTTGGAAAGACGTATGGAAATAGCATTTTTTACAGAAGGACAATATCAAGGGAGGATTCCAAGAAATCATCCTAATATGAGAACTGATTTAGCTTGGGTCTGTGCCCTAGAAGCTGAGCATTGGAATATAAATCAACCTCCCAATAAACATTATGATGTGGGGATTGTTATTATTCCTAAAAAAAATCCTCAATTTGATATAAAGATTTTAAAAAGATACTGTGATAAAATAATAGTAATGCAAGAAGGGCCAAACTGGTATTGGCAGGATTATCCTTTAGAACAGCAAATATGGTATTTTAATACAATTCAAGAATCAGATTTTATGTTTGTCCATAATAAATCAGACCAAAAATATTATCAAGGACTTACAGGAAAGAAGTGTGGGATTTTACCNTCTTTAATGATTGAAGATGAGATAAAAGATCTNCCAAAAGTTAATCGTCAAGATGTAATAATAGGTGGTAATTTTTGCAGCTGGTATGGTGGATTTGATTCATATATTATAGCCCAAGAATTAGATTGTTCTATTCATATTCCTAGTATGGGAAGAAAAATTGGTGGGGAGGAACAAATGGAAAATTTAAACCATTTACCTTACATGAATTGGGTAGAATGGATTAACAAATTAAGCCAATTTAAATATGGTGTTCATTTAATGAGAACACATGCTGCCGGCACATTTACACTGAATTGTGCGTTTCACGGAATACCTTGTATTGGATATAAAGGATTGGATACACAAGAAGAATTACATTCTGAATTAACTGTTTATGATGGAGATATAGAATCTGCTAAGAAACTTGTTTGTCGTTTACGAGATGATGTGGAATTTTATAATGATATGAGTACATTGTGTGCAGAAAATTATAAAAAATCATTATATAATGAGAAAAACTTTATACCATATATAATAGATATATTGAGAGAAATATATGAAAAGTAAACTTATTAGTTTCATACAGCCCAGCCGAAACACTTTAAAATATCTTAAATGGTCTTACGAATCAATAAGAAAAAATCTCAGTCCCGATCATGAAATCTGTTGGGCAGATGATGCTTCAACAGATGGCACGTGGGAATGGATGCAAGAGATAGCTAAGAAAGATTCGCGCGTAAAGATATATAGAAATGAGGGTCCTGAACGGCTCGGCCATACAATTCTATACGACACACTTGTTAACAAGTATGCTACTAACGATATAGTGATGATTTTTCATAGTGATATGTATGCGTGCCCCGATATGGATATAGAAATGTTAAAATATATTAAGCCTGGAATAGTAGTAAGTGCAACACGAATAGAGCCACCACTACATCCAGACGGCCCTGAGAAGATACTTAAAGATTTTGGGATAGAACCTGAAGAGTTTAAAGAGCAAGAATTATTAAGGTGGGTGGAAACATTCGGTGATATAAGTGAATCTGAAACTACTAACGGAATATTCGCACCTTGGGCAATATACAAAGATGATTTTCAATCTATTGGTGGACACGACCCATTATACGCCCCACAAAGTAAAGAAGACAGTGATATATTTAATCGGTTTGTATTAGCAGGGTATGATTTAAAACAAACTTGGAGGGGATTTGTATATCATATGACTTGTAGAGGTTCAAGATTTAAGGATGGGGCATTTAGAAATCCAGCAGGTCAAGTATTTATGGATGGTAGAGAGAGTTCAGAGTGGTTAGCACAAAATTTAAGAAGTACGAGAAATTTCATCCGCAAATGGGGACATATGGTTAAGCATGATGAAATGATGAAACCTATTATACCACCGAAGTATGATGTGGGATTTGTGGCTGAAAATTGTAATACAAATATATTAAAAGAATTAGAACCTTGGTGTAGTGATATCTATGGTGATTGGGTTGGACATAAAGGTTATGGTGTAAATAAATACATTGAAGAAGAACAACCAAATACTCAATTTGATTTGAAGAAGAAAATCCATTCATATCATATAGAAGCATCGAATGATGTGATTGTAGAGTTTGATTGTACTAAATTAACACCACAGAATTTTCAGGTAATAGTGAATTTGTCAGATATACTTAAAGATAGTGGAGAAATAGGGGAAATGGAATATGATATTTTTAAAATTACTATTAATAAATTAAAAACATATGAAAAAGATTTAATTGAAATTAATAAGATACGAGGTATGGTATAATGTCTAAAATTGATTATCATGATTATAGTGAAGACAGCGCTTTTAAAAATTTTGAAAAATTTAAAAAGAAAAAAAATAAGAAAAAACAAAAAGATAAAATAGGAAAACCCAAGAAGCAGTCTGATTATAGAAAGAATAGTAGAAAAAAATTCTAGGGTTTATATAATATATCTATATTTATTTATATAGGAGAACATGGTTATGAATGACAAACTTGGCGCTTACATACAAAAATTAATGGTTACCGTCATTGATTCAGAACAAGATAAATTTATACAGGATTTAGCTAGACAGGAGTTAAATACTATTAGAGATATGATTGTTGAATTTTTGAATGAAAATGAGAGGTCGGAATCAGAAGAGCTCCCGCCCTCTGAAAAAGTTTTGTTGAAGGGTTAACAAATTGGAGGTGAGTAATATGGCACGAAAACAGTATAAGTTTTGGAGCGGAAATATTAATTTTTGGAGCGGGAATACTAATTTTTGGGATGGTACTATTAATGGTGTAAATAATAAATCGAGTTCTACTCAACCATCTAAGACATCTTTAAAAAAGAAAGTTAAGAAATCTCGGGGGACAAAACATGGTAGACAATAATTTAGATTTTGAAGAGTTTATTTTTGATGATATTGATGTTAGTGATTTATTTTGGCCAACAAATACTTATGCCAGCACAAATCACGCTCACCGTAAACTTAGTGATACAACAGCAGTAGATACTCGAAATCAGATAGTAGTTGAAGTTCCTCTCAGACAACGCGTTTATCAAAAAATATAATGGAAAAGTCGGCATCTTTTCATAGGCCATTACGTATACCCGGAAAGCGCATAATTATTACAAAGCGCATGATTGAAAGCGCCATTGCAAATACAAAGTCTAATTCCGCCGCATCTAGGTGGATTGGCGTAGATTATAATACTTATAAAAAGTATGCAAAGCGATACGGATTGTTCGAAAAAAATCTAAATCCTGCGGGAAAAGGTATTCGAAAGGGCTGGTCTGGATATAATGTTAAGTTAGAAGATATTTTTAAAAATGTCGCTACTAAAAATTATACTATTTCAACTATAAAGCGAGCATTAATTGACCGGGGATATATGTTAAATGAATGTTCAATTTGTGGGTGGAATGAGCAAAATATACTTACTAATACAGTATGTTTAATTTTAGATTTTATAGATGGAGATAAAGATAATAAAAGTTTAGAAAATATGAGACTTCTTTGCCCTAATTGTTATTATAGCAATAATGGTAAATTTTTAAATTCTAGATATTTTTGTAAATAATGGGCAATTTTAAGCCTAAACAGCCGGCAGATAACCCAGAAATAAATGATGGGGAGCTTTTAAAAGAATTAAATCCTTTTTTAGATGAAATTACCGAAATTGCAAAAAGTTTAGTTCAAGATTATAATCAAAATCCGCCAGATCCAGAGGGCGCTAATATCATAATTGAAATAGATCAAGATAGTTCTTATCTTGAAGATTCGGGGTCAGACAAAAAATAATTAAAAAAACCGTTGCCTTGTATTATAAATTGTTCGTATATTTATATAGAGAGAGAGGAACGCTATGATAATCAAAAATCAATATTCAAAGTTTTGGCTTAAAGATAATTGGAATACTGAGTCTATATTCGATACAGAAGAGAAGAATAAATCGACTACCGATCTAATTGCTCTTTCTAGTTATAGAAGAGCTATTTCTAATTTTGTAAATATTGTTACTCAAAAAACCATACCTGTAACTTTTGTGACTCGGGGTAATTCATACACAGATAAAGAAAAGGTAATTATTTCCGCTAATTTAAATGAAAAATCTTTTGATTATATAGTTGGATTAGCACTTCATGAAGGAGCTCATGTAAAATTAAGTGATTTTGAGCTTTTAGAGTCGTTAAAAGATACAGTTATGGCAATATCNCCGAAATATATGAGTAGGGGCAATGAATGGGGATTTTTAGATTGGGAAGTAGTTAATTATGTTNAACTGTTACTTAATTTTGTAGAAGATAAAAGAATTGATTATTATATTTTTTCAACTTCTCCAGGATACAAGGGTTATTATCATGCCATGTATAATAAATATTTTAATTATAAGGCAATAGATAAAGGATTACAATCAGATGAATATACTAATGAGAGTATAGAAAGTTACTTTTTTAGGATTATAAATATTACCAATTCTAATACTCGATTAAATGCTTTGAATGGATTAGTAGATATTTGGAAGATTTTAGATTTTAAAAATATTAATAGGCTTAAATCTTCTAAAGATTCTCTTATGCTTGCTCTTAAGATTTATGATATTATTTTAGATAATATTGAAAAACGTAAATCCGATAAGAAAGTTGATAATTTTACATCTGAGGGCGAAGATTCCTGTATTACTACTACTTTACCTTCTGATTTTGATGATAATAGTAGTAGTTATGAAGAAAATAGGGATAATAGTAATTTCGATGATGCGGTAGATTCTGCTGAAGAAAAAAAGTCTAATGAGAGCACTGTTATATTAACTGATACTCAGAAAAATAGACTTTCTACTACATTTGAAAAGCAAAAAGATTTTCTGGGTGGNCAAGTAACTAAAAAAACACTCAGTAAGAAAATGAAAAATTTAATAGATGTTGTAGAAAAAAGTGAAGTTAGTTATACAGAAGTAGCAAAAGATTTTAAAACTAATTGGCGTACCAATAAACGAACTCGATGTATTGTAGTTAAACAATTAAATAAAGATTTAGTAGACAGTGGAACANTATCTATAGCGCGCGAAAATAGATGGAGTGAAGATGATAATAATGAAAATATAATAGAGGGGTTACGGCTAGGTACTATTCTGGGTAGAAAGCTTCAAATTAGAACTGAATCAAAAGAAATAAAGTATTCAAGAAAAAAATATGGGGCAATTGATAAGAGATTATTAGCAGAACTTGGATTTAGAAATGAAAATATTTTTAATCAAATTTTAGTTGATTCTTATCCAGATGCCTTTCTTCATATTTCAGTGGATGCTAGCGGCTCTATGTGTGGGGATAAGTGGGATAAAACTATGACAGCTGTTACTGCAATAGTTAAAGCGACTGATATGATTGAAGGCGTTGATGTAGTAGTGTCATTTAGAGCAACTCAAGGCAGCGGCACCCAAACCGACATGTATCCTTTAATATTAATTGGATATGATTCTCGTGTAGATACTTTAGTAAAAGTTAAAACATTATGGCAGTATTTGCACCCTACTGGAACTACACCCGAAGGATTATGTTATGAAGCTATTTTAGAAGACATGGTTAAAGGTACTAGAAATAAAAAATCTTATTTTTTAAACTTTTCTGATGGAATGCCAACGTTTAGTAATCAAGATCTTTATTATTATGACTATGAGGCTATTGAGCATACGAAGTCAATGGTGCATAAAATTAAAAAAAGTGGCATAGATATAATATCCTATTTTATCGGAAATAGTATTAATTCAGATCATTCAAAAGCAACTGATTTTAAAAAAATGTATGGCAAAGATTCTCAATTTATTGATGTTACTTCTGTTACATCAGTAGCTAAGACAATTAATAGTCGATTTTTAGAAAAATAATTAAAAAAAAGCTTGATTTTATACTAATTTGTTCGTATATTTACATATGATGAGAGAGATAAATAATAACTAACATGAAAGGAAACAACCAAATGAATGCGCATAAATCTATTATAGTTACAATAGAGAAGCAGCGGTCTCGACTTGTTGCTCTTGATAATAGTGGTAAAGATTGGACATCTGAGATATATTTTAACACTCGAAAAAGTGCATATAATAGTAATATGGCTCTTGAGAGGACAATTGGTAAGAATAATAAAGTTTTTTGGAGAAGGGTTTCTTTAGATTTATTTGATATACCAGTAATTCCTATCACGGATGAATCGATTGAGGCGCCTGAAGGTCATAAAGAAATTGTAGATTTTATTCATGNCTCTTATTCACTTAAACCTAAAGGTTTAGCAATGNCTGAGCTTAAATGGAAGTATCTAGTCAGGTCAGCAGTTCGTGGTAAAAATATTTTAATGACAGGACCCGCCGGTTGTGGTAAAACGATGGCTGCTAAATCATTAGTACATGCTTTGGATAGACCCGATTTTTATTTCAATCTTGGAGCTACACAGGATCCACGATCCACTTTGATTGGAAATACTCATTTTGATAATGAAACGGGAACGTATTTTTCTAAAGCTCTTTTTGTTAAAGCTATTTCAACACCTAACGCGATTATTTTGTTAGATGAACTTTCAAGAGCTCATCCAGATGCTTGGAATATTCTTATGACAGTATTAGATGAAGGTCAGAGATATTTAAGATTAGATGAAGCAGATGGTTCTGAAACAATAAATGTAGCTGAAGGAGTAACATTTGTAGCAACTGCTAATATTGGAAATGAATATACTTCAACAAGAGTTATGGATAAAGCTTTAATGGATCGATTTATTATTGTTGAAATGGATGTTTTAGATGCTGAGGAAGAGCACGGATTATTAAAGTATATGTTTCCTCATATAAATGATGAGTTACTTCAGCCTGTTGCAGAAATTGCTCATTTAACTCGAATCGAATCATTGTCAGAATCAGGTAAAATAACAAGTGGGGTTTCCACTCGAACCTCTGTAGAAGTTTCCGGACTTTTATTTGATGGATTTAAATTAGCACATGCAGCTGAAGTGTGCATTTATCCCCAGTATTCTAATGATGGCGGTGTAGAATCAGAAAGAACTTATATAAAACAATTAGTTCAGAAGTATATAAGTGATGGATCGTCAGATGATTTATTTAACGAAGATGAGATACAGAGATCAAATGAAGGCACTTCATCTTAAAATGGTTACAGCGTAGTAAAGGGTTGGTTACCCTTTCTCTCTCAAAAGGGCGGGTGAATTATTCACCCGTCCAATAATTTGGGAGTTATAGAAAATGAAAACCATATTTAGTTTTATATTATTAGTACTCGTGGGGTGTCTCGATGTAATTGAACCTCAAAGTGCAGAACAGAATAATATATGGGTAGAATTAGATCCCAGATTAGATTTAGATGAAAATGGTTATTATCATTTACAGATAGATACTACTAGTTGGCAGACCCTTCATAGGTTATCTGGTACTGCTTATAATAATGATGTTCCATTCGAAGCATTAAAAGTGTATTGGGGGAGTTCTCATTATTGGTATATTGGCGATACTCTCGGATATGTTGTAAATATGGGATTAACTGATGATCTCGAATATGTTAGTTATGATACAAGTTATATAACTTGGTTTACTGGATTTGAAGTACCAACTATAAATTGTTGTAGTTATAGCAACGGTGATGGCGAAGTAAATACGATGTTTGCACCAGTTAGAACTATGATTTCAGATAGTGTCACAATTTCAATGTATTATTATAATGATGNAGGTAATCCGATTACAACTTTTTTTGATATCGTATTAGATTAGGGGGAATATAATTACAATGAGTTACTATTGGGAAATAACAAAAGATTTAATAAGCGATGGCATAGATGCAGTGGGAGTTTCAAATGGAGATAAAAATCTAAAGGATACCACTAATGGGAAAGATTTTTCTATGTATGACGATGACGATGAATGTTATTACATGGGTCGCATATATGGTAATTATGAAGGCTTTGAGCCATTGGATGATTTTGGTATGCCAAACGCCGGATGCACAATGATAAAAATTGATGGGCAGCTTATTTAATAAGGAGATTAAATAATGAAACAAATAATAATGGATGTATTAGATGATATGTCTAATAGTAATTTAGGACAACTTAATTTGGCATCCACTACAACAAGAGAAATGATAGCTAATGCTATTATAGCTGTAATAAAAACTAAGCGCGGATGGACTTTAGATCTTAGTAAATATAATAGCGAACCTAAATTCGATACCCTAGAATATAAAAAAACAGAAGAACAGAAAATTGAAGACTCTTGGACATGTGATATATGTGGCAAATCAACTTATGATGTAGATTATGATTATTTAGTTCATCCTAAATTGCATTTAGGATGTGCATTAGAAGAAGAAGCTAAAGGAAAA
>JGI25134J35505_10000506_pt1 | contig 15664 bp, 17 predicted proteins | sample ETNvirnome_6_100_FD_35505 | JGI IMG/M metagenome (IMG submission 35505) | reverse complement strand
AAAGCGTGTTTTTTAGTTGTTTTATAGGTAGGTGTCGCACAATATTCATTGTGCGTCGCCACAGGTTGGCTTGTCAGTAGAGCAAATTACAGAGAGGATACAACACCCGTCTTTTTTTGATACCCCCGGCGTGTCTACTCTATACACCCTCATTTGTTTTTTTGTGGGGGGGGTAGTATATATTGAGTGGTGGGGGGTGGGGTATTTATTTTGTACAATGATTTGCTTGTGTTTTTTTTTCAATGATGAGGGGGGTACCCCCCGGAAAAATTTTTTATTATATATGTCCCCGACTCGAGTTTTATACGGCACAATTTTCAAAAACCCCTCTGCCCCTTTTTTGCCCTTTTTTTGCCCTTTTTGTGACTTAAATGCCCGTTTTTTATCCACAGAATTATCCACAGTTTTGCCCTTTTTTCACTCCGACAAAACGTCTTTTTCGTTTTTCTCCCTAGGGAGAAAAAAGCAAAGTGACTTAGCTGTAAGGCAATTCTACGGCTCAACCCAGCCAAAAAAGTAGTCCGCCTTACAGCGCCTTACAGATAAGGTGACTTAGCTGTAAGGCAATTCTACGGCTCAACCCAGCCAAAAAAGTAGTCCGCCTTACAGCATTACAGTATTTTTTAAATTTAATTTGAATTATATAAATAAAAAAAAATACATATAAAAAAACACTTTTTCCTGTAATGCTGTAAGGAATGGCCTAAAAGGGCTTATTCTTTGCTGGGTTAAGGCAAGAAAAATCCTTACAGCTAAGTCACCTTATCTGTAAGGATTTGTAATACGCNGTAAAAGACAACCTAAAAGGGCTTATTCTTTACCGGGTTGAGCCAAAAAAATTCCTTACAGCTAAGTCACTTTGCTAATAATATTTTCACAAACAAACACTTGACTCAAAGTCACCCATTTGTTATAATTTAATCCTATGAGAGCAAAAGTCCTCCGAGGAAAAAGATTCAACAAATTAACGGTGAGAAAAAGAGCGCCTAAGCCGCCCAACGCCAAATCAAGAGCCCAACATTGGGTTTGTTGGTGTGATTGCGGGATAGAAGTTATAGTGAGATCTAACAACTTGTTGTCTAAGAACACCCAGTCTTGTGGTTGCGGGAGAAAAAAAACAAAAAAATACCTAAAACTTAAAAAAAATGCCAAAGCAGCCCAAACCAACAAAGGAAACGATCAAAAAGTTGACGAACAAGGCATGGAGGATGAGGAGTCAGAAGATTTATCACATCAAGGATCGCAGGAACCTCATCATTCCCTATAAAAGGAACAAAGCTCAACAAGATTTTACCAATAAGAGGTGGTATTTTAATATTATATTAAAGTCCCGTCGACTAGGTTTCTCCACCGAGTGTGATCTTTCTTTGCTGGATGACACGCTCTGGAAGCCACAAGATAATTTAATCATTGCGCACACCAGAGAGGACGCAGAGCGACTCTTTGAGGATAAGATAATGACAGCATATACGAATTTGCCGCCGGAAATCAAGCAGTTATGGAAGGTGGACAGTGAAAGAGCAAACAGGCTTAAATTCGATTGGGGCAGTATCACGGACCCAAAGACTAAAAAGACCGTGTACAGGTCCTCAAGCGTCACAGTGGCCAATTCTGGACGTTCTGGGGGGTATTCAAGGGTACATGTATGCCTTCATCCAGATACCAACATCGTAACAAAGAATGGATACACTCAAAAAATTAAGGACATAACCCCAAACACCCTTGTCCTAACATCAAAAGGCTCTTATCAGAAAGTTGTCCACAACCAAACAAACCCCTTTAAAGATGTAAAACAGTCTCTTTACGAAATAAAAACGTTCGGCAACACGACCCCCCTTCTTATTACAGGAGACCATAAGGTTCTTGCTAGGAATCAGTATAGAAGGAAGGAAAACACAGGAAACGCGAAGTGGGTCCCCACCAAAGAGTTGACGACGAAGCACTATATTGCGTATCCCTCAAGGGAGATTTCTAATAAGATGAGGAATCCCTATCTCAAAGTAGACAAAGACACGAATAGTCCAGATATAAATTACGATCTTGGTTATTTTGTTGGATTGTACCTTGCAGAAGGGCATATTAAAAGACGTAAGTATCAACTAAAGAAAGAAAACAACAAAACCAAGATATATGAAAGTGAAATAATAATTGCAGCCCACAGGAAGGAGATACCAAGGCTCAAAAAACACGTCGAACTGTTCCAAGATTTTTATAATTCTTATAGGATTACAGATCACAAGGATTCTCTCACATCTACCATAACGGTAAATTCCAAACCTCTTATCAGATTTTTAAGGAAGTTTTTTATTGACCCCACAACAGGGGATAAGTACATTCCTGATGCTGTTTGGAATTATGGGAGGGAGTTTGTTGACGGTTTGGTAAAAGGGTATTTTGATGGGGATGGTAGTTATAGGAACACAAGCGTCATCCAAGTAACGTCTGTGAGGAAGCAGCTTATAATACAGATGAAACTACTTCTTATATCGTTAAGGTATGGTTATCCTTCTATTTATAGGAAAGAGGCGCAGTTTTATAAGGGGAGGGAGGAGAAGGAGTCCTGGGTGCTTAAACTTTATGGAGAAGGGAACGAAAGGTTCCGGCGCCACTATGGCCTTCCCCTTCCACCACCAACAAAAAGAAACAGAAAGCTTTGGCGCAGAGGAGATGATTATTATTGGTCACAAATTACGAGTATTAAAAAACTCCCCAATACAGACCCAAGGGTTCCTGAGTTTGTACATGATCTTGTTCTGGAGAAAGACCCCCATAATTATGTTACGACCAATGGTGTTGTTCATAATTCAGAGTTCGGGAAGATATGTGCAAAGTTTCCGGAGCGAGCCCGGGAGATCTTGTCGGGAACGATCCCGACTATTCCTTATGGAGGGCAATTAGATATTGAAAGTACCGCGGAAGGGGAGGTAGGGCCGTTTCACGACATGTTTTGGGATGCGTGGAACAAGCCTTATAATCATTTACCGCTCGCTGAATACAAAAAACACGCTAAGAAGAATGAGTTCAAGGCGCATTTTTATAATTGGACATGGGATGAGGAGGAAATCAACAAGCTCAAAGACCCAATTCCTCTTTCTAAGATGGATAATCAACAGCATTTCGCCAATTACCAAAAATTACACAATTTTACACCTATACAATTGACTTTTTATTATTTAAAGTACAAATCTTTAAATTCAGACATGAAATTGCTCAGGCAGGAGTATCCTACAACTCCCCTAGAGGCCTTCGAGTCTGCCGGAGATAAGATGTTTGATCAGGATAGACTCAGCAAACAGCTTTCCAAAGCCATTAAGCCGCTACACACGGAAGGGCCGTGGAAGATATATAAGGAGCCTGTTTCAAATCATGAGTATGCCATGGGGATTGATACAAGTGAGGGGATTGGAGGGGATAACGCGGCCATTTCCATCATTGATTTTACTACTCCACCTCATTTACCACCGGAAGTTGTCGCGACTTTTAAGAATAACTTTACTCCTCCGGACATGTTGGCGCATGAAGCTAAGATAAAGGGGTTGCTCTACAACACTGCTTTTATAATTCCAGAAATAAACAATCACGGGCACGCATTAGTCCAGACATTGAAGGACATTTATCCAACCGACCAAATTTATACCCGCGTTAAGCAGGATAAGTATTATGACGAAGAAACAGAGAAGTTAGGTTGGCAGACAAACATTTCAACTCGCTCTCAAATGTTTTCTGATTTTAACACAGCTATTAATGAGGAGGCCATCACACTTAATTCAGAAGAACTTATTAAGGAGTGTAAGACTTTCCCTCGCCAAAAAGTCAATCAAGTAAGAACAAAGGATGATGGAACGCTCGGGCACTGGGATTTGCTTACCGCAACTACCCTTGCTTACCAAGGAAAAGACCACACCGCGTCCCACACAGACGCCCACAACACATATATTGTTGGTGCACCAGAGAAAATGTGGTATAATGATAATGATACACAACCTCAGCCATTTTTTGATCCATATGCAGGTATTTAATGTGCTTACCACAGTAGGCATATAACACACCTTTTTATGCCGGACCCAAACCTCACCCCCGCTCAAATAAAAAAACTCTCGGAAGGAGTCAGGAAAGACACCCAAGACAAAAAAGCTCAAGAAGAAGCACCTAATGAGGAGCTGTCTTTTGAATTAAAAAAACAAAGAGAGGATCACCTTTCTAAAGCCCAACACGCAAGGGAACAAAGGGAGCAACCACAACATTATTTTGACGGCATGACGTACTTGCAGGATTATCAGAGTAATGAGGACGCGGCTAATACATATTTACGACCAAAAAAGAATAAAGCTGATGTTAGAGTAAACACAGCCACATCAGAAAAGAAGTTGGAGGCGATGATGAATGAGATGTTGTCCATGAACATCCAGCACGAGGTCAGAGCATTTGATAATTTTGATAATGAAATTAAACATCTTGGAAAAGATTTGGAAGATATTGTTACAAGAACGAATGAGATTGAACGCGAAGAGCCTGTATGGGAAGATGCGGTGAGAGAACTTATCACCCAACGCGCCTTGTTTGTTAAGGAGGAGTTTGATGAAAGAGAGGTTACAGACAAGCGAGCCAAGAGCAAAAAGCACGCTATTAGAAAAACAAGGAAGAGAGTAATTTCAGGACGGAAGGTTTATTTGGGGGACATTACTTTGCCGGCTTATAGGTTTAATGAGCAGCCATATATTATCGAGGTTGATGTTATAAACAAACAGCTGGCCAAATCCATTTTTGGAAACAACCCTAATTGGGGCAAAGTAAAACCTGGTGGGAAGCTTAATGAATCTCTTGAGTTTGATTCTGAAGGCAAAGCCAACTGGCGCATGAACGACGTGAAGCATGGAATGTATGAGGTGGTCCGGTACTACAGCTACCCTGATGATGAGTATCAGATTTATTTGAATGGAGTACAAATGTTCGGCACTGATGAGCCTCTGCCATGGGAGTGGGAAGGATATAATATTACCATGGTGACGGTGAAGCCGATTGCTTCTGATTTTGCTTATGGCAAGAGCCCCATGTCTTCAGCCAAAGGTATTCAGTCATTAGAGAACGAAACAATTCGCAATTTGATTTACAAAATGAGACAGGGCTTGCAACCACCAACGGGAACGAGGGGGAAGAAAGTTTTTTCAAAAAATATTTGGGACCCTGGTTCAATGACGCAGGGAGTAGACAAAAATACTTTTTCAAAACTTGTTGAACATGATGGAGTTAGTAACGCTGACATGGCGATGTTTCATAAGATTAATGACATCACTGAAGAATTTATTGGTGTGTCGAGAGTGGCGCAAGGACTTTCAAGCAAAGGAACTCAAACAGCAACAGAAAACTTAAATCAGCTCAGGCAGTCTATCAAGATGATGGGGTTGGCTATTTTAGCGCTCTTACGACTTAGGATAAATGTTACTTATCTAAGAATTTTTAATACTTTAGAAAACCACACCAAGCCGGTTGGAAAAAAGCTTGATCCGTTTACACAAGAAACAGTGAACAAGTTTATGAGTTTCACACTCAGGAATACTGATCTTGGTTTTGGGCAGAAGGGAACGCGGAAGATAATGTTTACGGAAAGGAATTTTAACTCAGACGAAAGAGAACAAATTTTTGCAGAAGAAGAGAGGCAAAAAACTAGAGGTAATAATATAAGACTGCGCACCATAAATGTGAAGGAGTTGAAGAACATTCCTTTGATTTGGTATGTCACCGCATCACAGCAAGAGCGCCAAGGTTCTGAGGTTGATAAGCTGATGATTAATGAAAAGATTGCACAAGCCGCTTCAGTCGAGAAGCTGTCACAAGGACAGGTGAGAACGAACTGGCAATCAATCGCTGACGACATGGCAACGGCTTGGAGTGACAAAGATTTATTTCAAACAGATGCACCTGATCAAATTGCACAAGGCCAACAACAGGGCCAAGTAAACCCAGAGGTTGAGAGTGAGCTTGGAGATTTTGACAAACAAATAAAAGAACTTGAAGGAGGGTCAACAGGGCTTGGTCAACAACTGACTGAGGCTAGTAGACAACAAACAAGACTTCCTTCCACTGTCGAAGCTGCCGGACAAGCTGTGTAGTTTAGCCATCTAACCAATCCACACTTTTTATGTTTGAATGGTTTAAGACTAACAAAACATTGCGCTTAGAATTGGAGTATGCCAAAGAAGAGAATGTTTTTTTGGAGGATCAAGTTGCCGAAATAATGGAGCAGCTAAACGATCAAATAGAAATATCTAGAAACCCTAAGAGCGCTTTGGGCCACATCATTGAAACGGGAATTGAGTGGTATGACTACGATGATTTGAAGGCAGACCAACTTGTCAATTATCAGAATCTCGCCACGCAATTAATGAACAACCCGGTGTTTAAAAATGAGATTAATTTTTTGGTTAATAATAACGCAAAGAAAGCGCTGCTTGAGCCGACTGATCACAAGCAATTGAATGATATAAGAATTGCAACGCTGGCTTTTAAAGCAATAGAACAAAGGATTGAGAGCATCCCAAAACCAACCCCAGAGCCAGAGCCGGCTGAGAACCCTCATGAAGGTGTTTAATTCATTTATTCATAATACATATACATATGTCAGATGAAGAAAAAACAGTTGAGGAGACTCCTGAAGTGGAAGCTCCTGCTGAAGAAGTAGAAGAAGCTCCTGCTGAATAGACCTCTTCCCTTGTGCCCACATGCCAGGGGGCATAAGGCTAAGACGTTTATGAAAATACCAGAAACAATAAAAATTGGCAGCAAAGAATGGAAAATAGAACTTGATGACGAAGTGCGAGAAGATGGTGCTTACGGCAAATGTTTTCCCTCTCTCTCTAAAATATATTTATATAAAAGACAAGAGCAAAAGGAAATAGAAATTACACTCATACACGAACTTCTCCACGCGTGTGCATCGTTTGTAGGAATAAAAGATCATGACAAGCTGACCGAGGAAGAATTTATTAACCGCGTGTCACAAATTTTGCACACTGTTTTAGAGGAGAATGAATTATTTTAAATACTATAGTATTGGCTGACAATTATTTAGCCCACTCAGCCGCCGAGAGCTTGTACATTCTCGCGTAGGGCAATATATATATCTATGCCTGAGTCAATAACTCTGGAGGATGGGTCTACCCGTGAGGTCCCGACCGCTGAGGAGCTGGAAGAGCTTCAAAAAAAAGCGGATGAAGCTGCGTCTGCAAAAGAATTGCAGGAGCAAATCAAAAAACAGGAGGAGGAGCTGGAAGAGCTACGCAACCAGCCGGGGGCGGAAGGAATTAAAAATCTTCGAGACGCTCTAAAGCGCCAGAAAGCCGCGCTTAAAGCAGCGGGCAAGGAACTTGACGAAGAAGGAAATGTTGTCGAGAAGCAAGAGACCATCACAAAGGAAGAGGTCGCTTCTGTGGCAACCGCCGCTGTTGAGGCAGCCGCTGTTGTCAACATGATTAATCAAGCCAAGAGCCATTTAGATGAAGACGGCAAGGCTGTTTTTGATAAAGAATATAAGGAGCTTGTTGGAGACAAGGAAATAACTCAAGCAAACGCTCAGAAATTCATTGGTGCTACAATGAGTGTTTCTGGTTTACAATCTCAAGCCCAAGCAAAAAGAGATCCTATGGCCGGTCTGTCAGGTGGCTCACCTTCTGGGACAAGCAGCGACGCAATTACAAGCACAACCACGAACATCGCCAAGGGCTTTGGCATCTCCAAAGAATCCCTTGAAAAAGGTGGAGAGATTAATATACTTAACAAATAATAGCTATGCCTAAAAAAGCAACTTCCAAGGAGGAAGAAAAAACACCAGAGCCAGCTGAGGCGGTGGAGGTTGAAACCACCCCAGAGCCAGCTGAGGTGGTAGCACCATCTGAAGAAGTACCAGCTTGGGCCAAAGCCTTGCAATCAGAAATTGCTGGCTTGCGCCAGGAAAATGAGATGTTGAAAGACATCACAGGAAAAGGGGCAATCAAGAGTTGGGAACTAGAACAAAGAGATTTTAAGAATAAGTTTGCTCACTTCAAAACTTTTAATGGTAAAGTAATTATTAGTTGGGGCGACCTTGACTACTCCAAATTTGATCCTAAAGCCAAAGACGCTCGCGGCGAAAAGGTTTTTACCACACTACATTATCTTGATGGAACTAGCGAGAGGGTGAATTATGTTGACTTTAATGGAGCGAAAGAATTACTAAAAGTGAAAGTTACAAAGTTTGGTTCTGAGACAACTACTGTAGAATTTCCACCTGATACTGTGAAGGAGTACGAGCTCAACAAAGCAGACTTTACTGTTCTTAATAAATTTTTAAACGCATAACACTATGACCACACCAACCGCAGTAACTTATTTTGGGGACAAGGTTGTTTCTGATGTTGACTATGAAGAAAATGGAAACGTGAGGCTTACTCTTGAGTTGACTGATCCAGTAGAGAATGAGGACGGATCACGAGACGTTGCTGAGAAAATCAGCATCCCTGCTTGGGAATATGAGGCTTGTAAAACAGAAGAACCTTCTGATTTGACTGAGCTTCGCAACACAAGAGCAGTTTATATTGTAGATAAGCTGTATGGAGAGCTAAAGTCTCTTGACATCAGCGTGTCTGATATGAATTTTATTATAGACAAGCTGTTGCAAAAAGTTAAAGGAACTGAATTTCAAGCTATTTGGAATTGTCTTGGGGTGACTAATAGCGAAGAAATACGTCTGAGTCATTATGAAGAAAAATTGTAATATGAAAATTGTAGTTTGCATACCACACAGCTACAAAGTATTCAACAAGCAATTTGCGCTTAGTCTACTAACCTTAATTAGCCACTTTCATATTTGGAATGGGGATAGAGGTAAAAAACACGAACTAAATATATTAGTGCAAAACACCGGGTGGATTGATCACATGAGGGAACAATTAGCTGAAAAAGCTATCGCGTCTGGGGCAACCCACTTGATGTGGCTTGATACTGACATGACTTTTCCCCCCGACCTTATCCCTAGTATGATTAGAAGGTTCGAGGACAACCCCACTCTTGAGGCAGTTACTGGTCTTTACACTTGGAAAAAACCTCCGTTCTTGCCACACATATATTCTTCATATAATGAAGATGTTGGCACTTTTAACTATGGAGCAGGATTTCCATTAGATGAGACGTTTTCTGTTGCAGGCGCGGGATTTGGTTGCATTATGACAACCGCAGAGCTTTTCAAGCGCGTTGAAAAGCCTTGGTTTAAGATGGAAATGGAGGGTGAAAAAATAAAAATTGGCGAAGACTTGTTTTTTTGCCGAAAAGCGCAACCAATAAACATGATTTGTGATCCCACAATTTCTTGTTTGCACTTAGTCGAGACTGGTTTTGACATAGACGCACATATCAAGTATAATAATATTACAGTGACTGACGGTTTTCTTGATATTAGTGATAAGCAGATAAAATCAGTTGCAGAGGAACACTTAAACGAAATAAAATAATAGACTAAGGTGACTATACCCTGTGTGCAGGGTATAGGACTCCCTAGCCTAGGTGTTATAGGCACAGATAATTATCGTGGTACCACACCACTGTAAAAAAGGTCTGTATTCCTCGAGGTGAACCCTCTGTAAAAAAGCTGGATACGAGTAATGTATGCAGCTTTTTTGTTTGCGTGCACTTTATTCAACTAACTCTCAAACCTATGACCATGAAATGGGTAAAGGGTAAAACCCGAATCAGAGAGTATCCTAGAACCGCTTCAACAGTATTTACCGCTTATAGCTTGGTAAATTTTGTAAGCGGAGCAGTGCTTCCAGCTGACTCAACATCAGGAGACCACATTGGTATTTGTCTTGAAGATGTTGCAGCTACTGACGCTGATTATGCAACAGCCGCTGTTCTTATCAAAGTTGAGGTCCCAGCTGACAAACTTTGTGAATTTGAGGCTACTGTGACTGGTACTCTCGTGACAACTTCTGTTGGTGTCACTTATGATCTTTCAACTGCTTTGGTTGTTAATCAAGGTGCAACATCAAAGAATGTTGTTACCTGCACTAAGTTCATTACGTCCACCCTTGGACATTTTGTTCTCAACGCTTCTTACGACGTTGCTAATGTTGCTACAACTTAATAACGTCTTATGAAAATAAATACAAGTACATTTAACGACTTCGTGAAGAACGCTCTAGTTATGTGGCGTGAAGGATACGAACGTGTCCCAATGCTTGCAAAACAGCTTTACGATGTTAGTTTTAACCAGAAGTTGACTTCTGAACACAGCTCTCTTGACGGATTTACTTTTGCAAAGCGTAAAGGCGAAAGTGATGATTATGTACAAGAGAACCCAACACAGAACTACTCAAAGACCATGACCAAATACCGCGTTGGTTTGATGGCTACTATTACATGGGAAATGCGCACTTACGACAAGTACCGTGAAATGGGCCGTGTATTGCGTGGTCTTGGAGAAGCAGCTGGCCAAAGAATGGATCTTGACCTAACTCACAGATTTACTTTTGGTACTGCTACCAGTTATGTTGACCAAGATGGTGTGACTGTTGCCACTACTGTTGGTGACGGACTGGCACTATTCTCAACCGCACACACAGTTAATGGCTCTGCCACCACTTACAGAAACTTGGTTGCTAACAACCCAGTATTTTCTAAAGGTGGTTTGGAAGCAGCTGAAACATTGTTTGCTGTACAGATGATTGATAGTGCCGGAAACAAAGTGGTTGTTCGCCCTGATTCAATTGTTACTACTGACGACCCTAACACTGTCAACACAGTTTCAGAGTTTTTGCGCTCTGTCGCTGCCCCTGATACTAGCAACTCTGGTATCACCAATGTTTACAAGCAGAAATACACCCACCTTGTGCTTCCATACCTAGCTACTACCGCTACTGGAGCACGAAACTCAGCTAAAGAGAAGTATTGGATGCTTGCCTCTGTATCGCACACTGACGCTATCCTTGAAGTTAGTGAAGCACCACACATGGTTGCTCCTAGCCCAGGAACAAACGCTGAAGACTTTGATAACGATGACTGGAAGTTTAAAGCTAGTGCTGCTTACGGCATTGAGATCACTGATCCAAAATGGGTTGTGCTTTCACAAGGTGATGGTTCCGCCTAGTTTCATTTAATCTTTATTGTCTATGGTTAAAAGGTCCGGTGGTGGGACGATAAAGAGTAATCTATAAAATATGAGATATAACTTAAATTCCGGTTATGGACAAATGCTTGCTGCCCAGCTTAAAGGCGCTGGTGTAAGCGGAAAAGTTTTCGTTGTCGGTGACAGCTCCACAGCTAATATTGACATGCTGAAAGAGATTTTTATCCCAGACCCAGATGGAGAAGTGCGTTATTACGCTACAGTTGACGCAGCAATTAGTGCTTGTACTGCCAATGCGGGAGATGTGATTCTTATCGCGCCAGGACATGCAGAAACTGTTACTGCTACTAGCATTGCGCTTGACGTTGCTGGAGTGACTATTCTTGGATTGGGGAATGGGCTTAATCGACCAACATTTACATACGGAGCTGCGGCTGCAACTGTTACAGTTTCTGCTGCTAATTGTACGTGGAAGAATTGTCACTTTATTGGTAACTTTGACAATGTTGCCGCCGCGTTCACATTGGCTGCTGCTAAAGATTTCACTCTTGAGGGAAATACATTTGATGACGTTTCCACAATACTTCATTTCGTAAGTATTGTTGTCACAAGTGCTGTGGCTCAAAGGGCTGAAGGATTAAGAGTTCTTGGGAACACTTGGAATGGGTTAGCTGTCGCCCCAAACGCCTTTGTCTCTATTCTCGAAGCTAATGATCGAGTTAAGATCAATGACAACGTAGTCTTCATGGATGCCACAAATGACGTTGGTCACTTTGTGACTCTTGCGGCCTTCATTGTTCTTGAATTTGAATGTAAAAATAACCGCCTAATTGTAGTTGGTGCCAATGACGCTGCTGTAGGAATTTTCTTGACTGGTAGTGGATCAACATCAAAAGGAATTGTAGAGAACAACTATGTTTCCTCTCTTGATACTACAGGTGAATTGATTGCTACTGCTGGAACCGGACTCGTGTATTTTGAGAATTACTACACTGGTGTCGCTGATAAGTCAGGTAAGTTATGGCCTGCTGTTGATGCCGCCTAACCCCTAAATAATTCATTATGAAAGTATCAGAACTTAAAGAAGCCCTCGATGAGCTTGAGGTTCCCTACGAGCCAAAAGCCTTGAAAGCCGAGCTTGAGGCACTTCTTGAAGAGCACACAGCGACTGAGGAAGAACATGTTGAAGATGCACACGAGCCTGAAGAGGTTCTTGAAGAGGAGATCGAAGAGATTGTCGAAGAGGAACTCGCTGATCTCGAGGAACCCGATGAAGAGTATGAAGATGTTTATGCTGGGAAGGTTCTTGGCGGCAAAAAAGTTGTCATCAACAGGACGGAACCTCATCACTTAAATGGTCGTGATTATCTACGCTTACATTTAGGTGACAACACCACAATGCTTCTCTCTGAGGAAGATCTTGAAAAACAGCTTGTTGAATAGCTTATTTCACTCCCTCTCTCTCTTATGAGAGGGGGTGGGGTGATGTTATTAAATTATCTCTATGAAATCATATAAAAAAATTCTTCTCGGGATTGCCGCCTTCCTAACCGCTTTGGCAGGAGGGGCGGGAGTCGCACAACTTGGTGGAGGCACAGTGACAAGTGTTATAACGGTCATGGATGCTGTGTCAGCCACAGCAACAGGTAAATTTATATTATCTGAAAACTACAGAAACATTGTTTACTCTATTGATACCACAGGGAGCGCGAACGCAACAATTAAATTCCCTGGGTCAATTAACACGGACTCCCCGTCCACCACAGTAGCCAGATCTGTAACAAATCAATTTGAATATTTGGAAATTATCGACCTTGAGGATGGCTCAGCCATTGACGGGGACACAGGAATTGTTTTGTCCGGGACAGATGACAATCGACTGATTGAGGTAAACACTAATTTGATTAGATGGATTGCTCCAGAAATAACCACCTATAATGCAGGCACTGTCAACATTCAGGCGGTTGCAGGCGATAATAGATAAATAATATTGCTCTGTGTCAATCAGAACCAAAAAAACAAGTTTAGCGCTACTTCTCTTCTTTACCATTTTCGGAGCCTCATTCTTGTTTTTTAACAAAAATGGACAAAAAGGCCCTGAGACAGAAGTAGAAACTGGATCGAGAACAGGGGGAGGAACAACCATAGATGCAACGACTGATTTAGTAGTGAATACACTTGATGTAACTAATACCTCTACTCTTAGTGTGCCTGTGACAATTACGGGAACAAGCACACAAGCTCTGTTGATAGAAGATGGCAATGGGCAAGACACATTTAGACATAATACTGACACAGCCTCGACTACATTCTGGAGTAAAGACGGAGTACAAGAGGGTGCTATTTATTTCTCGCAAGATGCGTCTGATACGAATAAGGTCAATGATTTGATTATAGAGAACTTAAATAGTAGGGATATTCATTTGATTGGCTCTGCTGGAGAAAATCAGGTATTTATTCAGGATCGTCTTGTTCGTGAGGGTGACAATAATACATACGTTGAGTTTGGGTCGGATTCATACCAATTCGTGGCTGGTGGCGTAAACTACGTTCGCTTTGAGGAATTTGGAGGGCAGGATGTTGCTGAGTTTAATTGGAACGATGAAGACGTAGATTACTTGATGCACTCAGATAATGGTTCAGACATCTTGTTTTTGGAAGCTGGTGGAAATGGTGGGCGAGGAGCTTTGCATAGACTTAGCTTAGACGCAGGTATTCACGATGGGATTGTGACAATTGAGAATACTACGTCTACAGTCAATACAAATACTACTACACTTGTTACTCTTGCAATCGAAGATAACAATGTTTACCACATTAAAGGCATTGCCAACGCAGTCCAAGGGGATGATAGTAATTACGCTTCGTATGAATTCAGAGCCACAGTATACAGAAATGGTGGTAATGCGGTTCTTTTGAATGATTTGAATACCAAGGTTCACGCAGAAGAAACAGGGGGTGCAACCGCTTGGGATGCTTTTATTGATGTGAGTGGCACAAATGCAGTATTCCAAGTCATTGGAGTGAATAGCTCTACATGGGCTGGATTTTTTGAATATACTAATGTATCTGTAGACTAATATGAAAATACGAAATATAACATTAGGCGTAGCTGCGCTAGGACTCATCTTTTTGGGAGGCCATGCCGTGGGAGTTAACATAATTGGATTCCAGAATGGGGGTACAAACACAGCTGTTCCAGCACAGAATCTTCTTAATCCAACCAAATCAATAGATGTTGATGAAACTCGATTGATTGAAGGCATAGCTACTTCAACCCCATGGAGTAGCATAGAATTTGATTTGTCTGGAAATAAAAAATGGAAAGAAGGTGTGGTTGTAGAGCAGGTCGCAATAAACATGATGGCTCCTACTTATGTAGCTGAGGGGTCGTCTACCTCCACTTTCATAGGTGTAGGAACAATGAAGATAGATCGCTGTCCATTGGCTGGCGATAAAGTGAGTATATTGTACTGTACCAATCTTTTGCTTGGGGCAGTTGCAGGGAATCAAGTAAATAGTGACCGAGCGTTTGGGGCACTCATTATCCCCTCTGGTATCTCTGATGGTTATCAGAATACAACGGCTCGTATTGGTGTGTATGTAACAGGTCCTCCAGGGGGAAGCACAGACCTCGGAGATCAGGTAATTACCCTTACGGATTTGAATGGTGTTGAAGTAGACATGGGTACATATGCAGCAGATGCAGCTGTGGCCGTGACGAATCCAGCGGGTGCCAAATTCAAAGCGCCCGTAGCGGGATCGAATGTCACGTTTACGAATGAATCACTTGGGCTTTGGGTGGCAAGCGGAGCATCAAGATTTGACGGATCAATGATGGTGAACACCTCAACCCCTGTAACTGACTTTGACCTTCACAACGCAAGCGCAACTACTACAATGCAGATAACTTCTAACGGTGCAGGACTAGGTGGTAGAATGATTGTGGAGGATGTGGATGGTGCAGGGTGTACCGAGATAACGGCATTGAATGGTGTTGTGACTTCTAAAACAGTAACTTGTCCATAATTCATTTATTCACTAAGCATATATATATGCCAGAACTAACAGAAGAGCAAGCAAAGCTTGCAGGAGCACTCCAGGGAGCTTATGAGCTCGGAGTAGTCCGTGGAGCAGCAGGACTCGAAGCATTCGAGTTAGGAGCATCAGCACTTTACGCTGATGCTGATGCTAAACTTGCAGCACTGGGGTATGAGTTTCCACCCCTTGCGGACGTATTTGGAGATCAACCAGAATAGTCTATTTCCCAAGCCCTTACGGGCTTGGATAAGCAGATTATATGCAACCAGACAAACAACACGAAGAGTATTATAAAAACAATCCAAACGGTAATCACAGAACAGCCCCTGAGACTCGTGTTGCTTTGAAGTTTATACAGAAGGAAATGGCAGAACTGAAAAATGCCGTAAACACTTTCGAGAGAAAAGACATGGCTGACGAAAAACACGATCAAATTATAGTCAGGCTAGATAATATTTATAAGGAACAACAGAAAACAAATGGGCGGGTTGGTGCATTGGAAACATGGCGCACTGCGATTGTCGCAGG
>JGI25134J35505_10000501_pt1 | contig 15723 bp, 6 predicted proteins | sample ETNvirnome_6_100_FD_35505 | JGI IMG/M metagenome (IMG submission 35505) | reverse complement strand
ACCGGAAGCCACTGCGCAGGCTACAAGGGAGTTAGGTACTAATCCTATACTAAATGTTACGGGGAATGAGAGTGTATTCTCAACCCCTATGACTACAGATTCTATCGCCCAAACCGCTACTAATACTGCTGAAGCAGCAGCTCCATGGTGGAAGAGTAAATGGGCGGTACCTGTTGCTGCTGCTGGGTTATCTCTTATGAGCCAACAGCAACAACCCGGAGCCCCTCAACCGAAAGCAGGGGAATCTAATTATGGTGGACCTTATATGCCCGTATCTCGGGAGCAAAACATACAAGACCCACAAGCTGCAGCGGTGGGGCAAGAGGAACATCAGTTTTTTAATCCGGTTAACCCCCTAAATTCTGTAAGAAATGCCCCTCCGGGGCAAGAGGAACATCAGTTTTTTAATCCGGTTAACCCCCTAAATTCTGTAAGAAATGCCCCTCCGGGGTATATGTCCATACCGGGGGCTGGTTTACCGACACCTAATGCCCAAGTAACAGGTGTTCCGTCACCTATGAGTCTTCCTGTACCCAAACAGTACTCTCCGCCGGGACACCCATACCATCAAGGGCGGAATTTTAGAACAGCTGCGGCTGGTGGGGAAATTAAAGGTTATAAAGAAGGGGGGAGTTTTCTTGAAAAGCTACCTGCAATGGGCTTAATTTCTACACTATCGTCTGGGGATTCCTTAGGTTTAATACCTAAAATTTTAGGTATGAATAAGGATGAGAAGGACCTAGAAAAACAGCGTTTAATAATAGAAGAGCAGAAGAAGCAGTTAGCTACGCTACAACAACCACAGCAGAACCAAATTAAAGGTTATCCTGCTGGTGGGGTGGTCGATAAAGGATATACTCCGGGTAGTTTATTTACTCCTGATACTTCTATGGCACCAAATCTAAATAATCCCGACCCTCTTGCTATGGTTGACCCTGCTATGAATGCCAGAGACCGACACGACGACGTACGGACTGCAGTAGCAAGAGAACAACAGGCAGCGGCGGATAAAGCGGCAGCGGCAGCGGCAGCGGCAGCGGATAAAAAGACAGCAGATAAAAAGACAGCAGATAAAGCGAATAGGCCAGCTACTCAATCTGTAGGGGGAATTTTTGATGCTGCTGCATATCTAGCTGCAAACCCTGATGTAGCAGCACATAGTGTATTCGGGTCTAATCCGTACCTCCATTACACACGACACGGTCAAGGGGAGGGTAGAGAGGCTACTTTTAATAGTCCTACTTCATATAATTATGGGGATAAAACACCTACCAAGACTCCGCCTCCGGGTAAGAACTATTTAAAATATATGAGTGAAGAGGAATATATGGGGCAAAATGACCCTTATATCGCTCCAGCTTCAGTATATAAGGCTCCGCCTCCGCCAGCTTCAGTATATAAGGCTCCGCCTCCGCCAGCTTCAGTATATAAGGCTCCGCCTCCGCCAGCTTCAGTCCCGAACTATCTAAAATATATGAGTCAGGACCAATATATGGGGAAGGTACCGGCTTCGGGCGGTAGTAGAACTAAAACATGGTATGCTGAAGGTGGGGATGTTGGTGGTTTAGCTCAACTAGACTCAGGGCTAAGACAGGTTGAAGACGGCTCTTTCATTGTTGATGCCCGTACTGTTTCTGAAATAGGTAATGGTAGTAGCTCGGCAGGGATTGAATTATTAGCTCAGTTGGGTGGTATACCTATTCAAGGGCCGGGGGATGGTACAAGTGACTCTATCCCTGCTGCAGTAGAAGGAGAAGAAATTAGACTAGCTCGGGAAGAAGTTATGTTCCCTAAAGAAGTGGTTGAAGAGTTAGGAGGGGCAAAAGTCTTATATGCTTTGATGGATAGAGTTACTGAAGCCCGTCAAACAGCTGAGCCGGGAGATGATACGTCGGCACAGTTAGGTTTAGGTGATTTGGTGTAATATGCAGGTTTCAATGATTCCACGCGAAGAAGTAGAAAAAGTCTGGCCTCAGATTGAACCTTATATGAAAAGTGCTGCGGAGTATACGCATGGTAGATTTACAGCTGATGATATTAAAGACCAAGTATTACAGTATGACCACACTTTATGGGTGGCTTTCGATGATGAGGCTATTAAGGGTGCTGTAGTAACAGGAGTGCTATACTATCCAAAAAGGACAAGTCTTTCTATGGTGTTTACTGGAGGGATTAATATAAATACATGGAAAGACCCTATGTTAGCGTTATTACGGAAATGGGCAAAAGATAAGGGATGTGATGTTATAGAGTCTACGGGGCGACCCGGATGGGCTAAAATATTTAAAGACGATGGTCACAAAGTAGTGTGGCATACATATGAATTACCTGTAGAAGCTACAGGTTCAGGAGTTTAAAATGGGTAAAGGTTCAAGTCCACCAACTGCAACGAGTCAGGATATAACTCAAACTGACTTACCGGAGTACGCGAAACCGTACTATATTGACTTAATGGGTAGGGCACAGGGCGAGTCTAACCGTCCGTATGAGCCCTATGAGGGTCAGCGCATTGCTGATTTCACTGGCATGCAACGTAAGGCTCATGATGCGGCAGGACAGATGCAACGTCCCGGCCAGTATGGGGCGGCTACCGATATGGCGCAGAAGGTAGGTTTACAAGCTCTTGGTACTCAGTGGAATCCGGGTACATATGATAAAGGAGCTGGGTATGTAGCANCCTCAAATATTGACCCTACGAATACTTACTCAGCTGGCACGTATGGGGCAGCCTCAAATATTGACCCTACGAATACTTACTCAGCTGGCACGTATAGGGCAGCCTCAAATATTGACCCTACGAATATTTACTCAGCTGGCACGTATAGGGCAGCCTCAAATATTGACCCTACGAATATTTACTCAGCTGGCATGTATGAAGGGGGAGAGGGGTATGATACTAGTAAAAATCAATATAATACGGAAGGAGGTAATTTTGAAGCCAGTACGTTTGATAACAACTCATGGACTGCCCCGGGAACAGCACAGCAATTTATGTCNCCCTACCAGCAAAATGTCATAGATGTATTAAAAACTAAGGCTGTTCGGGATGCTGATATAAGGGATGTAGGGGCGAATCTTGATGCAAGTAGGCGAGGTACATATGGTGGGTCTAGGCAGCTTTTGGCTCAGTCAGAACGAGACCGAAACTTAGCAACCCAGCTTGGTACTATTCAAGCTCAAGGGACTCAGGACGCATATGATAGAGGACAAAGTGCGTTTGAACAAGAACAGAACAGATACCAGAATACCCAACAAATGGGTGAAGGTTCTAGGCAGTTTGGGGCAGGGTTTGGACAGCAGGACCGACAGTTTGGGGCTACCCATGGTGCAGGTCAACAGCAGTTTGGAGCACAATTAGATGCTCAAGACCGTCAGTTTGGCTTTGGTCAGGAACAGGCAAGCCAACAGGAGCAAGCACGTCAAGCTGCCCAACGAGCGCAGTTTGGGTCACAGTTTGGTGCTGCGGAGANTCAGTTTGGGTATGGTCAAGGACAACAGGATAGGCAGTTCGGAGCACGACTCGAAGAAGATTCTGCACAATATGGGGGGTATTTGGCTAATAAGAACCGGGCACAAGCTCTCGCCGCTGCTCAGGGTTTGGGGGCATTGGGTAACATGCAGCAGAGTAGTGATATGAATAGACTCCAAACACAAGCTACAGCAGGTGCAGAGATGCAGGATATGAATCAGAGGTATATGGACCAATCATACGGTGATTTCTTGCGACAGCGGGATTATCCAAAAGAGCAGCTTAATTTTTATAATGCTCAGTTACGTGGTGTTCCTATGCCGAGCTTATCAAGTACTTCTACAGCTTACGCGCCTCCTCCTTCTTTGGCTACGCAGCTGGGTGGAGCAGGATTAGCTGGTTTGGGTATGTATCAAAATTGGAAAGGAGGTAGTTAATTATGGCTGCACCGTATAGTGTCAACCCAACCCCCGATGATTTACTTCGTATGTACGGTGGGGATACACAAAAATTAACTGAAGATATGAAAGCCCAGAAGGTTCCTGAGGACGCGGGGTTATTTGCGCTTATGAAACAACAGCGTTTGGAAGAGCAGCAAGCGGCCGCACAAACAGGACAGCCTACAGTACTACAACAACTACTTAACCCGGGGCAAGGACAGCCACCACAAGGACCATCACAAGGTATAGGTCAACCGCCACAGGGTATGCAGATGGCAGCTAGTGGTGGGCTTCTTAGTGCTCAAATACCACAAGGTATGTTTGCTGGTGGGGGTATGGTTGGGTTTGCTAATGGGGGAATATCCAAAAGGGAGATACCATCACACTACACTGTGCTGGACTATGAGGGGATGATGCGTCAGAAGTGGAACGATCTGAAGCGGCACCCTTTAGCGCGCAGAGTTCATGACTTCTACTTGGACCACTCAGGTGGACCTTGGGCCAGTCGGGAAGATTTCATTGCCTCAATGGATAGACAGGTAGCTCTGGAGCAAGCACGTCGCGATAGAAAAGAAGACTTTCGAAAAAAGTGGGGTGAAACTAAAGAAGACTTTCGAAACAAGTGGGGTGAAACTAAAGAAGACTTTCGAAAAAAGTGGGATGAAACTGGGGAAAAAGGAATACTTGATAAGCTCGGCTACCTATTCGCTACAGGTTTAGGGTATGACGCTAACGCTGTTCCCGTTACTGGTTCCTCGTACATACCGGGTACGTCACACCCAGCTAATATACCTACTGATGGGGTTCCTAAAAGTGCAGAAGGAGTTGAAACTAAACTCTTAGATAAGACGTCTACTGAGATAGATAACCAGTTAGAGCATGAACAGAAGCAACATGACTACAGGAACGATCCCTTCTATGAAGTTGATGAAACTGGACACCCACCTATCAGAAAAGAAAAAGCTGAGATAGAAACTAAGAAAGAACGTGAACGGAAGCAAGATTTCTGGAATAGCGTTACAAAGGGTGGGTTCGAAATGATGAAGGAAGGGGGTAGGTCTGTACCCGGCAGTACAATGAACCGAGTTCTTGGTGGGTTAAGTGAAGCAGGTGTAACGGCTATAGACCATTATGATGAAAGGCGGGATGAGGAGCGTATTCGGCAAACTCAGCTTGATGTAGCGCGTGCACAGCAAAATTCACCTGCAATGCGTACATTTGACTACTTATTGGCATCGGGTAAGTCTGAACCAGAGGCTTTAAAAGAACTAAATATAATTTCAACAGCTGTTGAAAGGGCTAAGGCAGAGGCCACGGCAAGTAATAGACGGCAGGTCCTGTTCCTACAGGCTAGAGAAGCGGCGGTAAATATTATTGCTTTGGACCCTATCCTCAATGCAGACCCAGATAAAAGAGACGCGGCGATAAAAAAGAAGACTTTCGAATTATTACGTGGGATGCAAGAATATACGGAGGGTAGTGTCTACCTTGATTATGGTGCTGATGATGAAGATATTATTGATGAAGGAGATTTACCATAATGAACGTGCAACTACGTGATGGACGGATAGTAAGGAACGTTCCGGAAGGCACTACCCGGACTGAACTCTATGCAAAATTAGGGATGGAGTTACCTCCAGAGCCGGAACCAGAAACAGGAGGGGATGGTTTTCTACGTAGTGTTGCTGACGTACCTCTAAGGGGTATTATAGGTGCATCTCATCCTGTTAGTGCTGCACAAGCAGCAGTATTAAATGACTTGTATGGTGTTGATAATGTTGTTTCGCAAGGAGTTGATTATATTCGAGAAGCCACACAGGGGTTACTGTCAGCACAATCTAGGCAAGACGACCAAGAAGCTGCCCGTATTATGGCCGAGGCAGAGGGTAAAGGCGTTGAAGCTGAAGTAAAAGCTGCATGGAAGGCGTTTATGGTCCACCCAATAGATGCTATTGCTGAAGGGATGGGGTCCTTACTTCCTTTTGGTTTAGTGGGTAGGCTGTTAGGTATAAAGGCTATGACCGGGCTAGGGGCTGGAGTAGGAGCTGGGTTAGTGAAAAGTAGTATCTATGACGGAGTACTCGAAGATGCTAAAAAAGATAAGAACATTTCATTAGAGCAAGCTAAGGAAATGGCTGATATCGCTCAGAGTTACGGAGGTGAAAACCTCGACCAGATAGCCATAGGTGGATTATTAGGTGCTCTGGATGCTGTAACAGGCGCAGAACCGATGCTCCTTAAACCACTTAAGAAACAAATACTCGGACGTATATTCGCTGCCGCACGAGGGGGCGTAACGGAAATGCTGCCTGAAGCGTTACAAGGTGGGCAAGAACGACTAGCTGCTAATATAGCCGCCGACCGCTTAGGGATGGGTGATGGTGATATCTGGAGGGGGGTAGCTGGACAAACTGCTGCTGAAGGTATTGTTGGTGGTTTTGTTGGTAGTGGAGTAGGTGCGGTACGTTCTGGATCTGATGTAGAGTCGGATGTAGAGTCGGATGTAGAGAAAGCGGAGGAGCTTAGCTCATACCAAAGGATACTCGCTCTTCTTGAGGATGAGGATGTCGTAGACACTAGGAGTGCCGCAGAGAAGGAAGTTGATTATATTCAAGACGCCGCACAGGAGTTATGGGCAGCACAATCTAGGCAAGACGACCAAGAAGCTGCCCGTATTATGGCCGAGGCAGAGGATAAAGGCGTTGAAGCTGAAGTAAAAGCTGCTGTTGCAAATAGAGTAAATGACTACACTCCATGGTTCCCTACTCCCCCAGCAGCGCCGCCCTCCTTTGGAGTCGTAGACACTACTCCCCCAGCAGATGCGGAGGGGCAGTTAGATTTGTTTGCTGGCCCAACTCCCCCAGCAGATGCGAAGGGGCAGTTAAATTTGTTTGCTGGCCCAACTCCCCCCGGAACAGCAGTAATGGGACCACCAAGACATCTTGAATTGGAGTATAAAAAATACATTGAAGAGCATACTGCTGGGAATGTACCGCAACAACCTGATACCACTACAGTAGAAGGTAAGAAGCAAATAACCAAGCTACGTAAAGCTGCTTTAGATACTATGGCTGAATTACATACAGAGGCTAAAGATGTTATCGGGATATTAGTAGGTAGTGCTGGATATAAACAACTACAAATTAAAGCTAAAACAGCTATTAAGAAAGCTCAGAGTATACAGGAGTTAAGCAAGGCTATAGAAATCTTCACTCAGGAATTAAATGCGGGAGTACAAAATAATACACTACCGCGCAAAAAAAGACCTACACCCGAGGATGCGGCTGCAGATGCGGCTACAGGGGTAATAACCCCAACTCCTTCTACACCGCAAGAGACTCCTGCGGCTCCTAGCCAAGAACAGCTTCGTAGATTGTATCCATCAATAGCAGTAGAGGGGTACCTTAAGGACCGTGATGATATACAAAAACCCTATAATCCAGAGGAAGCTTCTAAGAAGCAGGTAATAACAGCTAATGTGTTAAAGGCAATGGGACTTAAACGTACTGTCATAGGAGATCAACTCATGGATATGGACAGCAAGGTTGCCGAGGAGAGGAGTTCTTTAACACAGGGGCTGTTACTGGCTTTATATGGGGATACAAATCGCCCTGTGGACGCTAAACAGGGTGACCCGGGGCGTTATGGGTTCCAGAAAAAAACACTTCACCAAAGGAAGCAGATTAAGGATTTTCTCTATGGTATGAATTTAACGGCTGCAGAGAAACAAATAATGGACCAGCAGATGCAGGATTTAAGTAAGCTTAAAGGTTTGTTGGTAAGACGACTAGATGAGCTTAATGCTACCTCAAAAAAAAAGTCCGAAAAACCAGTAACGCAAAACATAAGCAGAGAACTCCCAAGCGTCGAACCAAGTCAAAAAAGTAGCCAAGTCTCGGCAACCGAAACGTCGGTCGAAGACGTAACAGAGGAAGACCTAACCCCTACACCAGTAGCCACAACACCTACACCAGTAGCCACAGTATCAGACGAAACACAAAAATTATACGAACAGGCAACGCATACGTGGGGTAAACATAGAGTATATAAACACACCTTTCGCTCGGATGGCAGCGCTCGATGGTATGTCTGGGAAGATGGCGAGGGGCTCTTAGACAAGCCATACTGGAAGACTGTGCACTTAGGGCCTATAGGACGTAGGGGAATCCGAGGGGATAAAGGAGAAAAAACAGTTATCCCCATTAAGATTTCAGAAAAAAACCCGCTACCTAACCTAGTTGCGAAACAGTACAAAACGGTTTCTCGTATACAGGAGGCTGTAGCCGTTTTTGCCTATGAATTCCCTAATACCTATAAAAAAGCGGTAGATAGGGGGGCGACAGAAGGCAGTCTATATGCGCTATCGCAGCGAAAAAATAATGATGCTATGGAAGAAGGGGCTCTTAGACAAGCCATAGAGGAGGGTATTAAGGAACTAAAGACCTTGACTGAGGGAATACCATCTGATTTTATTAGCCCACCTTTAGTAGCTCCTACACCCCAGCCGGGTACCATAAGACAGGTGCTTGCCACTCATTTACGTTCAGCAGAACCATTTATTGATATATGGACCAAATATAAGGCTCGTATGCCTTTAACGGTTAAAACTAAAGAACGACGTTCCGCCCAAAAGAATCTTGACGCTCTTGGTGTATTTCTTGAGGCTGTAAACCGAGCAATGAATCCTCTACGAAAACTAGAAGATGTTGTACTTAATGGGGGGGAGGAGATAGAGTTAAGTGAGGCCAAGTTAAAACATATCGCTAAATTTAAAAAGGAGCAAGCGAAGGGGAAAGCAGGGGATAATAAATATAAGCAGGCGTTAAAAAACGGAGTTGCTCCAGAGTCTACAGATATGTTAGCCCTAGCCATTAAGTATCTTGGACCCATTGTAGAAACTAAGGAAGAGCGTGAACAACGGCGATTAATAGAGTGGGGGAAGAGCTTGAAGGAGGGTGTTGAGGATGATTTTGGCGGCGACGTATCCGGTACGTACGAAATAGTCCTAAATATGGATGCAAAGGAGCAGGCGCAAAGAAAACGAGCAGAGCGAGCAGAGAACGCACTTAATATGGATAAAAAGAAAAACACCAAACCTCCGTTAGAGTATATAAAAAATAAACTCACGGGGAACCCTTTAAGGGGGTCGTTGAAAAATTTCAAGGATATGAAAACTGCAATAGCGTTTATCGAGAAAAAAGGTACAAATTTTGAAAAGTTACTACTACAACAACTTAAACCCCATTTAAAAAATGTGAACTTAGTAGCCCTTCCGGAAGACCTTATTGATGTTAAAAAGCTGCATCCAGATGAGTTAAAAACAGCTCTTGTAGGAGAAACTGTTGGGACATATTTAGCGCACACGGATGGAACAGGAACAATACTTTTACTGAATAACGAGCAAACAGGGAAAAACGGGTATAACATCCATACGTTCTTGCATGAAGCCGTACATCCTGCCACACTTAATAAGATTAGGGTTTTTTTAGACAAAAAAAATAAAGGGGAACGCAGTCTCAGTGCCCGGGAAACAGAGGCTTTGTTTGAGATGCAAGAACTTATGGATAGAGCGTATAGGGTGTATACAGCAAAACAGGCTGCAGGTAACACTACACCTCTATTGGATGATTTATACGTCAAAGATGCCTTCTCTGACCTAAAGGAGTTTATTTCTTATGGTTTGACACAACCCGTAATGCAGCAGTTCTTAGCTTCAATCCCCGGCGTTTATGATGTAAAGACTGAGAAGCAGGGAGTCCTTACTAAGTTTTATAATGCGTTTCTTAAGTTATTCAACTTAGGGCCACAGTTTAGGGACGGTTTTAAAGACTTGCTACAGATTACAGATATATTAGTAAATACTCCTAATATTAACCTTCCTGCTGCTTTCGTAGCCCGTAGTCAAATAGGGGGCACTACTGACATTGACCGGACTTTAAATTTATCTCAACTGGCTACTGACATGGATGCTGGTAAGCTTGATAGGGACCTTATAAAAAGTCTGGTGGAGAGTGGGTCTCTGGTTGCTTTGGAAGGGGTCCTTAAGACGATGCCTACTGGGGACTTGGAGCGTATGGCTAAAAGACCTAAAGTAGGGGCGCCTGAGATTGCCGATAAAGTAATTCTTCTAGGTAAGGTAGTAGATAACCTTACGCAGGGACGAAATGCAAAGTTACGTAAGGCGAAATGGGTAACCGATAAGATAAAGATATTCAACAAGAAGTTCGGGAATTCAAAAGTGCAGATAGATGGGGGGACAATGACTGTTAGGACTGCTTTTGGGAGAGTAGTTAATAGGAGCACATTGTCTCAGATTAACTTTAAGGCTAACGACACCTTAGCAAAGGCTCTTAGTATGGACCCAAAGAAAGGGGACACAACGCTAGTTAGTGCTAGGAAGCTCGGGGATGTGAAAGCTGTCCAAAAACGAGAACAGGAATTAGAGAAAGCCTACGCTGAGTGGGAAGTAGTAAAGAAAGCTACTGGAGGGCAGGCTCGACCTCTATACAATACCCTATTTGATGCCTACAGGGATAATTTCCACGAGCATATGGAGCTGCTGCGGAAGGTTATTAATGATAACGCTATGTTGAATACGGAATCGAAAAATGTATTACTGGCAAAGATAACCGAGGAATTCCAGTTATCCCGGGTTATGGAAGTATATTTTCCCTTAGACCGTTTTGGAGACTATTGGTTTAAAGTGAAGGGGCGTAAGGAGATTAAAAATGAAAAGGGAGAGATTACCCAAGAAGAAAGTAAAATGGAGTTTTATCATTTTGAATCAGCTGCCAGACGGGATAGGTTTGCTCGATTGAGATTGGAGGAATACTCTAAGGAAAAGGGGGTGAACTACACCCTTGAAGAGTTGTATACGAGTGGAGACTTCAGCCACGGAAATGAACTTAGTTCAAAAATTGCTAAGGATGCGTCGATAGGGAAGATGCTTACAGATACTTATAAACTTATTAATAAATTTAAAGAAAATGGGAGTATTACCACAACCCAAATAAGTGCAATCGAAGATGCCTTATATCAGTTGTACTTATCCGGACTTGCGGAAAATGATATTCGGAAGCGTTTTAAGGAACGTCAAAACTATGCAGGTTTTAGCACGGATGTACAACGAGTATTTGCTTCCACCCAAAAGGCAGCGGGTAACCAGCTAATTCGACTAAGATATGCTGGGCAGTTGCGAAGAATAGAAAAGGATGCCCTACAACCTGATACCACTACAGAAGAAGGTAGGGAGCAAATGACCAAGCTACGTAATCCAAGAGCTAGAATATTTTTGGAGGAGGCAGTAAACCGCGCAATGTGGGAATTAAAATCTCCTGACCCAAGGGGGTTTAATCTTGAGACTTTCGCTGCGTATGGTAGGTATGGTGTGTTTTTATATATGCTTACTTCTGGTCGTTCTGCCTTGGCACAGGGGACTCAGATTCCTATTGTTGGTATTCCGTATTTTGTAGCCCGATATGGGGTTAAAGACACTGCACGTATCATTAAAGCCTATGGGAATGTGCTTAAATCATTCTCTCTGGATGACTCTCCAATGATTGAAAGAATGGGACAGACTAAGGCGGGGGTACTGGACCCAAAATGGAGAGCACCTAATATAGCGAATTCTGAGTATGTAAATAAACACCCCGATAAAGTGAGACTACAACGTGCATATGACTGGGCGGATGGAGCTGGGGTGTTCATGTCTACGTATGTCGCAGCTATGTCTGATTACGCTAGGACCTCCTCTGAACAGCGTGGGAGTACTTTTGGTAGGGCTATGCAGTCTACTGGTAATTTTATGACTGGAGGGTTCCAGCACATGGAAGCGATTACTAGAAAAATAACGTTCATGAGTGCTTTTGAGTTGGAGTTAGCGCGAATCAGGAAGGACGGAAAGCTTGATGATAAAATTATATTAAATGAGGATGGTACTATTAAGAAAAAGGAGATTAAAAATGAAAAGGGAGAGATTATCCAATATGCCGACCCGGAGTTTGGAGCTACAGCTGTTGAGATAGCGGCAAGGGAGGCAGCGAAGAAAGTCGTAAATGAAGTCCTGTTTAAATATACGGAACATAACAAAGCTCCATGGATGAAGGGACCTTTCCTCTCAGTAATGTTCCAGTTCTACACATACCCTGTGATGATGGTGTCTCATTTAACGCGTAATTTTATAATGATGCTGCCATGGATGGGGGACGCTAAGGAGAGGAAAGCAGCTGCTACTATGTTCTTCGGTACTTTAGGTCTGACGGGGATGATTTCCGGGGTAGTCGGGATGCCTCTATATAGCGTTATTATGGGGGCGGCGGAAGGCATAAGAGATGTAGCGGGCTGGGACGACGACGATGCAGATGAAGACCCAGCGAATCCTATAGGGAAAGTTAACCTAGATGTGTGGATGCGTAACACATTTATACCTGAATTTTTCGGAGAAGAAAGTGCTTTAGCTAAAGCTCTGGGTTTAGACCCTGAAACGGCTAGGCTTTTGGCGCTTAGTGTTACTCTAGGACCATTCTCTGCATTAACGGATATGAATCTTGGAACCTCTACCAGTCTAGATAACTTGTTTATCCGTAATGAAATTCCTTTTGGAGACCCTGAAGAAATGTTGGGGGCGACTTTATTCGGTTTGACCGGAGCTTTTGGTAGTATGTCCAAACAAGTGCTTTCTTCTTTTACTGATTTTAATAGGGGAGATACCGTCAGAGGGCTTGAGAAATTGGCTCCTGCATTCCTACGTGGGGGGTTAAAAGCATATCGGTTAGGTACAGAGGGGATGTTAACCAGCTCTAAGCAGTTAGAAATAAAGGAGGCTGAGTTTTATCATGCCGGGAAATCATTTGCGCAAATCCTTGGATTCTCCAGTACCAAAGTGGACTTCATCCAGCAGCTTAATTTTAAAGCAAAACATGTATTAGTAAAGCTGGTGGAGGAACGCGGTAAGTTACTACAAGCATATAACCGGGCGATTAGTTATGCGGAAGATGGTAGGGATTACGAGGATGATTTAGACGAAGCCTTAGAAAATATAATGGAATTTAACCTTAAGTATGGCATGAAGCCTCTCGGAATTACGTATAAAACACTAGAGCGTTCGAGGTCAGGTAGTGCAGACAGTCGGGCCTTAGGTGACGCTCTTGGAGGGTTTGGTATACATAAATCTGAGTTGGCGGTTGGTGCTCCATTAATAAAAGCTACCCTTAAGTACTGACCATAAAAAAGCCCCGCGAGGTGCGGGGCTAAACCAGAGAAGAAACTCCCAAGAGGGGAAGCACTAAACAGTTTTAATACTAGACTATTTCCTCCATACATGCAAGCCCTTTATTCCATCCACTACTGATACCTTAGTATCCACACGCACTCTTAAGCGCTTCAATATTGAAGTAATTGTCCTCTTCGCTTCTACTGGATTATTACAAGGGATAAAAATAGAGGTACCTTTTTTGAACTTTTTCCAATTAATGGAATACTGTACCCCCTCAACTATCACTTTAATACCAGATATAGCAGTTCCTTTTTAAGCTGTTTACGCCACATCTTTATATCCTGTAACTCTTGAGCTATTTCCCTAATGCGCGCTTCTGTTTTCCGGATAGCGGGTGCCTCTTTAGGTCGCCTAAGTTTCCTGTCAAGGTTCGATGCACCATTAGCCTTACCGTTGGCTCTCCTGTCTCCTTTCGACGTACGTACATATAAATATCCTGCACTACCGGGGTTTTTATCCGCCGACACTAAATCATGTAGTTTAACTAGCTGGTGAAGCCCGCTAGATATTTGGTTTTGTGAGTATTTATACCCGCTATGGGTGCGTTTAATTATTTCAGTACATAGCATTGGATTCCCACCGTGTGCGGGTACTGCGTCTAATATACCCTGTAAGTGGGCGGTCATGTGCTTTCGTGTTGTCATAATTTAATCCTCTAATTTAGTTTAATTTAACTACGGTTATTCACTTCCTTTTTCTCCTTCTCCCTCTCCTTCTTCCTGTACAACCCCCACTATAGCGTCCATATCTATGAAATCCGTCCCGGAAGAATCTAATGTTAAGCAGTGAACTGCTGGGACAGCTATCTTCATACCTTTAGAGAGTCGTTTATTACCAGAAACTATTAGTATCCCTTTAGATTTAAGCTCTTGTATGGTTTCTTTATAATTAATCTGTTGTTCAACACAATACGCTCGGAAGTGCTTTACCAGTAAAAATGTCAGTTTAGTATCTGGCTCGTAGCGTATCAGTAGTTCCCCTCGTGGTTCCAATATAGGTACTACCTTAAGTCCGGAACGCCTATCCCCCGCGTCATTTACTGCCAATATATTCTGTATATAACGGTGAATATAGTCTCCGACGACTGACATTATATTTGTGGTAGGGGGTGTGAAATCCTGCCGCATTTCGTTTAACATAGGCAGTACCCAATGATAAATCCGTTTCATATCCCAATCAATCAGCCCTAAGCTTTTAGCAATAGTACCTCCTGTGATATTAGCGGCGATTACGGCTGACCAGAAACGCTCCCTCTGAGTAAGTTCTAGTTCCCTATCTATTTTCTTCTGCATATTAAGAGCTTGAATTACAACACTCTCCAGATTATTCACTATATGCTGGAGGAAAATATCCCCCGCATACCCATAATTCTCTATTAGTTGGTGGTCGAACATCTCTTTGGCTAATTCCGTATCTATCTCACCGTGATTTTCTACTCGATACTCTATTAAGCGCATTAACTCTCCTTCGGGATTGTTCTTGAGTTGCCCTAATTTTTCGCTTGAGGATGCGTTAGCACTACTCAGAGTGATGCTATTCCAAGTGGTGGCATTCACCCTTAGTTCATTCGATGAAGCCTTCATACGGTTCCTACCACGTCCTTGAGTCATACTATAAGTAAGCATGGAAATGGTTTCGGGTTTAAAGCTGGTTATTTCGTCGAGGGAAAAGGGTAGGTTATTCATCACCCCTAAATTATGTATTATGGATACTATTGAATCGTTAAAATTAGAACACAGTCTCTTCGGATTACCGTATACGCTATTACACATATGTAGGACTGTTGTCTTACCGGTTCCTGACTTTGAGTGAATCAGGTTAATAAGCGCACCACTCTGACCAAATATATAGAGTAACGGTGAACCAAAAGCAGTTAGAGCCCCGAAAGCTTGTGGCTCCAGACCTTCCCTATCGTATAGGCTAAACACTTCCTGCCACTTTTCTAGCGTCCCTGTAGGCTGCATATGCTGTGCTAGGTCTTTAGTAGCAGAGGATGGAGGGCTATGGAAGGTGCCATCTGCAGTTATCTCTCGGTCTCCAATGATAAACTTACTATGTCTGTCTGCCCATCCAAATTGTAGTCTCATTTTTTCTGCCTTATATTTATACTGTAACTCCTGTATGGACTTTATGATGAAGTCGAACAGGTGAGTGAATTTTTTATCAGAGGTGGCTACTCCATTCCTAGCCAACATACTTTTTAGTTCTCGTTTCTCTGCAATGAAAGCTAGGGGTAGTATAAAATCACGTACTCCTTCCATCGGAAGATGCAATTTCATGATAACTACATCTCCTGCGTTGGGGTCTACCATAATCTTTACGACATATAGGTCGTGTGCGTAGATTAATATATCATCTACTTCTTCGTCTTTCGTAGTAAGGTATATACCACCGTTCTTACCTCTATAATAAGGGAATGGACAGGTGGGTATCGTATGTGTTTCTACTTTCCCTGCTTCGTCTTTAACCTCAACCTCGTTATCTTCCTCCGTAGCAGCTAGAAATTCCTTACCAAGCACAATGGGGCTTTTGATTTTTCC
>JGI25134J35505_10000498_pt1 | contig 15759 bp, 21 predicted proteins | sample ETNvirnome_6_100_FD_35505 | JGI IMG/M metagenome (IMG submission 35505) | reverse complement strand
CAGAAGCATATAGTAATAGTAGAGGGTCAGTTTGATGTGTTACAATTGTACCAACGTGGTGTACAAAATGCCGTAGCGGTTTCCGGTTCATATTTCGGGGCTGAACAAGCTAAACTTTTTAGTCACTATATAAATAGGGCTACAATATTCAGTGATGGAGACGCAGCAGGGAGTGCAGCTTCTCTAAGGATAGCAGAATTTTTAGTTGAAAGAAGTATAGATGTAAACATCATCCACGTAGATGGAAAAGACCCCGACGATTGTGCTAGGTATAAACACCGATTTGACTGGAAAAAGTTAAATAATAAATATTCTTTCACTTTAGCTGAATACGCTTTTAAAAACGGGGGGATAGAAGAAGCTCTTAAAAGAATAAGTAGCTACAAGACTAAATTAAAATTGAGTCGGGCTTTAGGAGAATTAAGTGAATTGTCCGGTTATGATGAAAAACATTTAGAAAGATGGCTTACAGACTACAAGAAATCTCCGATGACGGGGATAAATATTTCAACCCCCACTACTCAATTAAAGTTAAGTGAGGAATTAGTTTTGATATCTGCTATAAATGGAAAGATTGATTTAAACCCTTATCTAAGGAAAAAAATAGAACCAAAACTATTAGAGCTAATTGAAAATAATAGTGACGGCTATATTCAAGAATTGGCAAAAAACAGTAAATATGCTACTCGTTTACATATGCTGGGAAACTTGAAAGATAAAAGAAAATATATTGATGATTTATTAGTAAAAATAAATCTTACTTTTATGCAAAAGGATGTGAAAGACTTTAAAAATAAATATGAAGAAACTCAAGATTCTAAATATCTGAATAATATTCAGAAAATGGTTCAAAGAATAAACAAGTTAAAAATAAAAGTAAGGCATGGAAAAAGTTATGAGTCAAGATACAAAGAAAATAATAGCTCTCAGGTTTGACACAGTAGCCGAGGCTGAATATTTAGAGTCAATCCTTGAGGCTAATTTAAAGATAACCTCTGATCACGGTCGCCCAAAGGAGGCTGATGAATTATTAAAAGCCCTAAAAGGTTGTATAGAAATGTTTAAAGCTAAATCCCGAGTTGTAGATGATGCAGGGGTTGATATTGAAACCGGCAAGTATGTGGGAGATGCCTTATCTTATCAAAAAGAACCAGCAGATCCAAAAAAAGAATATATGGATAAAATACGTGGAAAAGAAGAGAATAAATAGACATACCTACTTTATGGAGATAGCTAAATTAGCTTCTCAAAGAGGTACCTGTCCTAGAGCTCAAGTAGGATGTGTATTAGTTGGATTAGATAATAGAATTAAAGCTACTGGATATAACAGCAGTCATCCCGGTTCTCCTCATTGTTCTAATACTGGTTGTGTGGTCATTGAGGATCATTGTATTCGTACAATACATGCTGAGGTGGCTGCTGTTCTTAATTTAGAGAGACGCTACGACCACTTAATTGCCTACATTACTCATGAAGCTTGTATACATTGTTACAAGATATTAACCGCAGCAGGGGTAAAACAGATTGTCTATTGGGAAAGATATGGGAAAGAGAATGGGGAATTTTATAACCTAAGACAGGAAATTAAAGTTAATCCTTGGTGTTTACAAGATTTAAATGAGAACCTAGATGTATAATAAAGTTAGGATAATAAAAAAATTGGATGATGCTGAAAACAGCATAGCTGAATGGAAACAAGAACTTGAAAACTCAAACAAAGACCTGCTTAAATTTTATAAGAAGGGGCAAAAACTTGCTAGTACCCGTCTAAGACGGAAATTAAAAAGTTTAATTGATGAAATTCAAATCCTCAGACTAGATATAAAAAGGCTAAGTAAAGAAAGAGAAATATTTAAAGGCACCGAATTTGAAAAAGACTTTAAACGAATCAAAAGATCTGACGCTTCCTCTAAGTAATTGTGGGAGCTGTACTCTTTATAAAGATTCTAGCTATCACCCACATAATTATTGGGGTACTCTTAATAATCCGGATGTACTATTCGTGGGAGAAGCACCAGGGAAAACTGAAAAAGCTACCGGCAAAGCCTTTCAGGGTAGAGCTGGACAACTCCTTCAAAAAGAACTAAAAGCTATAGGTATAGAAAGTTTTGCTATAGCTAATGTAGTTGCCTGCAGACCCGAAACTTTAGACCCAAAATATAATAAGCTGAGGGATAGAAAGCCTACCGCTACAGAAGTCAAAAATTGTTCTGAAAACCTAGATAGTATTATAGCACAAGTTAATCCTAAATATATTGCAGCTCTTGGAGCTACCGCTATGAATAGAATGAAGATAAAAGGGGGTATTACTGTTAATAGGGGGGTTATGGTAGAAACACAATATGGTCCAGTCATTCCTATCTACCATCCCGCATATATTCTAAGAGCCCCTAATTTTATTACCGAATTCCGTCAAGATTTAAAAACATTAAAGAGTTTTATCGGGGGCAATAAAGATATAGCTGAACCACAAGGTGATTATATAATAATTGAGGATCCTACTGAAGTTGAAGAATTAGAAACTATTCTAACTAAACGTAAAGCATTTGCTTTTGATATAGAAACAGACGGCTTAGTATTTTATAAAGATAAAATTATGGGGATTGGCTTTTGTAATAAGGTAGGAATTGGATACTATGTCCCTTTATTACAATCTGTATCTAAAGAACCTTACTGGGATGAACATCAAGATAAAGTTATAGAAATTCTTAAAAGAATTATGACTAATCCGGTAAAAAAGATAGCCCACAATGGAAAGTTTGATATAAAATTCATTCAACATCACTGGGATATACCGGTTAATAATTTTTGGGTAGATACAATGCTACTACATTACGTATTAGATGAAAACAAGCCCCACGGTTTAAAAGAGCTGGCAGGGTTTTACTTTCCAGAAATGAGAAATTATGATAAAGCCTTAAGAACCGCTTTAACTATTAAAGACTTTGGGGATGAATCTTTTGGTAATGTACCTATAGAAGTATTAGGCCCTTATTGTGCTATGGATTGTGAATCTACCTATCGACTAGCAAAAACATTATTAGACCAATTAACTTCGGGTCTAAAAAAGCTATTCTTTAATTTTTATATGCCACTTTCCAAGGTATATACTGAAGCAGAATTACTAGGAGTAAAAGTAGATTCACCCTATATAAAAGAGATTTTTAAAGAAAATGCAACTAAAATAGTGAATCTAGAGGCTCAAATTTATGAATTAGGGGGAGAGGAATTCAATATTAACTCTACTCAGCAACTATCTCACATATTATTCGATAAATTAAACTACCCTATTATTGAAAAAACCGCTTCAATGAAACCCTCTACATCAGAGGGAGCACTTAAAACTTTAATGAAAAAATTGAAAGGTAAGACTCCTATTTTGGAGAGCGTGTTAGAGTACCGTAGGTTAAAGAAGATGAATACCACATACTTGAAACCTATGTTGGAAAAGGCGGATGAAAATTCAAGAATTCATCCGTCTTTTCTTTTACATGGTACAGTTACTGGCCGTATATCTTCTAAAGGACCTAATATTCAAAATATTCCTCGTGACCCAAGAATTAAAGGGATGTTTATACCTGAGAAAGGCTATGATTTTGTAGAAATTGACTTTTCTCAGGCTGAATTAAGAGTAATGGCTTTTTATTCCGGTGATAAAGTTATGACTAAACAATATATGAATGGAGAAGATATCCATTTAGCTACAGCAAGCTTTATTTTTATGAAAGATCCAGGAGAAATTACCAAAGCCGAAAGAAAAACAGCTAAATTAGTTAATTTTGGTTACCTGTATGGGGCTACTCCACAAAAAGCCCATTCAAGTATAAATGATAGAGTAGGAGTTGGAGATAAAATTATTTCTCTCCGAGAAGCAAAAATATTTAGAGAAAAATTCTTCCAAAACTACTACGGTGTTAATAAATTCATTTTTGACACCAGGAGAAAGGTCTTAAAAAATGGAAAAATTAGAAGTTGCTTTGGTAGGATCAGAACATTACCTCAAGTAGAAAGCCCCTATGATGAAAAAAAGAATGAGGCTCAAAGACAAGGTCTAAATGCTTTAATTCAAGGTACTGCTTCAGATCTAACTCAATTATCTCTAATTGCCATCCATAAATTTTTAATTCCTTATAAATCAAGATTTATGTTTACTGTACATGACGCGATTGTATTTGAGGTTCATGAAAGTGAAGATCACCTTTTACCTAAATTAAAAGAAATAATGGAACGTCAATATAAGCCTTTTAAATTTCCAATGGAAGCAGATGTAGAAATATTCAAAAATAGGTGGGGAAATGATTAATTGTATAGTTTGTAATGAAGAAGCATTATACTGTTTTACAGACTATATTGATGACCAAACCATAACCCTTGGTTATGCTTGTCAGAAACACTTTAACGATTGTTCAAGGAGATTTCATGGCGGAATTAGGCCTAAAAAATCAAAAGAAGAGATTAGTAAAAGACAAAGAAGAATTCATAGACCCTAGTTTCTTCAAAATACAATTTTCTATCAATGGGAGAGTATTTAAGAAGGCAGTTGATGGATTATTAGCTTTTGAATCTGATCAGTTGGATGATTTAACTGATGGTGACCTGGATAATGCCCTGGATCAGTGCTCCTATTATCGATTTACCTTTTTAGCGGCAGGTGTGGAATTGGAACATACTATGGATACTAACAAAAGAGAATTTGAAGCATGGTACGCTGAAAAAACTGAATTAGCTAGGAAAGAAATAATTGCTGAAAGAAAAGCTATGAAGGAAAGAGATAAATTACCTAATAATTGGCTGGGCTCTATTACTAAAGATGATTTGAGGAATAAAATTATGATTTCACCCATTACTAAACAGGAGTACAATAATTTTGTAGTAAAATTATCTGATATGGGTAAACAAATTAAATTATGCTATGGTTTAAGAGATATACTTCAAGAGCGGGGAAGACACCTCCAGTCACTTGGAAGAAGACGTCTAGAAAACAGACGAATGAGTTTTGGTGTAAAAGATTATGTCAGCTGAAAAATTTGTAGATTGGCTTTCTATGAAATATAAAGAAACAAGGATTATCGGAGATAAAAAAGTTAACCTCGGTACTCTAGAACCTAATACTTATTTTATTATTCCTACTCTTTATGGGGGACTGATTGGTCAACTACTAGAGTCATCAACTAATGCAACTGTAAAATGGATAAACCACCCTGGAGTGAAAGGGAATAAGCGAGAAATAATTTCCTATAGTACTCATGTATACCCGTACGACTACTAGCGGGGTACTTCAATTAAAGATTTTAGCTACTCTTATATTTAAATATGAAAAAAATAACAATAACCGTTGGTGAAAGCATTAGAGTACAACCATATGAGACCATCAAGCCCGTCGTAACTATGGAATATGAGGTACCTGATGATGTAGACCTGGACGAATATTATCAGGAAAAGTATAAAGAGGTTAAAAGAATCTGGAACATGCACTTATATAATTTATTGTATAATGTTGATGTAAGAAAAAATAGCAAAAGTGTATTTGACTTCGCAGAAGATTTGGTTCTTGGGAAAGAGAAATTTCCTAAGTTTATACTAAAACAACCCGAAAAGGAGAAAGAAAATGAGTAACTTCTCTGATACTCTTCACAATATAGAAAGGGCTATGGAAAACATTAAAGTTGACCAGCCTAAAGTTGAGAAGGGTGTAACAAAAGCTGCAAGGCGAGTTCGCAAGGAGCTTCAAACCATTTCAAAATGGTGTAAAGAAGGCCGGAAACAGGCCTTAGAAGCTTCAAAAAGCGAATAATGACAATAAACGACAACATAAAAACGACAAAGGAGACAACTAAATGCAATTAGGACAACCAAAACATCTCAAGAATAGTAAGGGAGATGGAGGCGGATTAATTAGAGTCCGTCTAGATGAGGGAGACAACGTTCATAGAATTTTATATGGACCGGTTAAAATCTCTCTCCAATACTATCCTGTATTAACGGAAGATGAAACTTCTGGAGATATGGTTCAACGAATGAAGGTTATTCGAAGAGACCCTTCAGTAGGTACTCCGTTAGATGTTCTTGCTTCTCTTGAAAAAAGAGTCCGCAGGGAAAGAGGCGAACCTAACCCCTCCTCTTCATTAAACCCATCAACCAAATGGTTATATAAAGTAATAGACAGGAATGATCCTGATTATCCAGCAGTTAAAATTGTTGAATACCCTTATACTGTATATAAACCATTAGAAGAACTAGAAGGATCAGTTTCTACAAAAGATTCTTCAAAGTTAATGTATGGTTTAATCTTCATGTGGGATGCTATTATTACTAAAAGCATAGACAAATCTAAAGGAATTAGATTTGGTACAAGCTATAGTGTAAAAGTTGACCCTGAAAATACTTATGCTGGTAAAGTACCGGCTTCTTATCTGGGTGCTACTACTGATGAATTAGTAACAAACGGACTTAAGTTAGATAAGTTTTTCACACCTGAAGAATGGGCCGCTGTTGAAGAAGATGGAAAATCCGGTACCAGTTTAGAAGATATCGGAAAACCGGAAACAACCGAAGAAATTACGGAAAAGCTAAAGCAATTCCCTATTTTCTTAGGTGCTACTAACCAGGACGGGAGTTATAGATTCCCATCAGTTGAGCAGTTTAAAGAACAGCTTACTAAACAAGGTTTAGACTTTCTCGAAGGTGGGGAAGACGAAAAACCTAAACCCCAACGGTTAACAGCTTCAACCACTACTGAAGATTCTAAAAAAGAAGTTGTCTTTGAAGAAGACGACGAAGAAACAGTAGTTGAAGAAACGGAAGTTGTGGAAGAATCAAAAGAATCAACAGAATCAACTGAAGAAGATTCTGATGATGATTTTCCCGAATGGTAAAAAAGAAAACTACTGAAGTAGTTGATAGTATTTCTGCCGCCCTTGATATATTGGGCGGCAGCGGTGCTTTAGCTTCACAGCAAAGAGAACTAGATACTGTCCCCGTAGAACTAGCGGGATTCAATAATAGAGTACTGGGTTGTGGGGGTTTACCTCGTGGAAGAATTATGGAACTATATGCTAAACCCTCAGTTGGTAAATCTACTCTTGCTTATTGGTTTATAGGACAAGTTCAAAAACAGGGCGGGGTAGGGGCCTTATTTGACGCTGAAGGGGCATATCTACCCGATTATGGGGCCTCCTGCGGGATTAATAATGAAAAATTGATATTGCCTGAATTTGGTTTAGGAGAAGATGCTATATATAAATTGAAATTATTATTAGCCTCCAATACTTGTGATATTATTGTAGTTGATTCTATGCCTGCTTTACAACCAGGGGGTATGAGTGAACAAACTGAAGCCGTCTCTTTAAAAATGAATCAACGGCTTGAAAGAGCAAAAATGTTTACCATATTATTTAATGATTTAATGGGAGGTTTTCAAGTAAAGCATCCCCAAAAAGGTAAAGGAATGGTTAAGAATGATGAGGGAACTACCGTTCATAAGATTTATGATAAAAAAGCCTGTTTAATATTTATTAATCATGCTAAAGATAAGATCGGGGTAATGTTTGGCGAAAGAACATATACGCCGGGAGGTGATGCAATTAATTTTGCTTCTTCGATTAGACTAGGTATGAGCTATATGAAGAAATCAAGGAAAAAAGATGAAAATGGTCAGCCGGTATTCAAAGTGATTAGAATAAAGTCTCCTAAAAATAAATTAGCTCCTCCTCTTTGTGAAACTGATATAAAAATGTTTAGAGATGGACATTTAGAATCTTTAGAAGAGGGAAAAGAGGACTCGGAAGATGCCACTGAATAAACAACATATTATACACAAAGCTTTTGAAGATTACAAATTAGATGATGCTCAAAGGGGTGCAGTTGAAAATATTGTGGATGGTTATGTCAGTCTAATATCCCATTCAAAACCAAAAGGCCCCTCTAAAAGTGAAATAAAAATATTTGTGGACCTGATTAAAAGTAATCTAGTAAATACACTCAACATTATAAAACATAGTACTATCTAATGGCAAAAAAAGTTAAAGATATTGTTGCTTCACTAAGAGCTGATGAACCAATAGGGGAATTTCCTTGGTGGGATCCATCAAAAGATATTAAAGATGAAGTAAAATTACACATTTCTCTTCCTACTTATGATAATTCAGTTAGTCTATTACAAGACTCTGGACTTAGATCTGCACTAATGCATTCCGCTTTAGCAGATAAATTGAAAGTAGAATTTAATTTTTGTGGACAAGATAGTCTAATATGTAGAGCTAGGGACAAACTGGCTGCCTCATTTTTAGCATCTGATTGTGAATGGCAGTTACAATTAGATAATGATATTATTTTCCCCTATGGTATGGGGCCCGAATTAGCAAGCTTTTATTCAAACTGGATGAATGAAGAAACCTTTAACTTATTCTTGAATGAAGGTGTATTTAAACATGCCCTACAATTGAATGCTATAGATGAAATTTTAAGAAGCGGTATTGTTGATGGAAAGAAGATAGTAGGAGGCTTCTATTTTTGGCGGGGCGGGGAAAGAAACTTTAATCAAGCTGGGAGTATTGTAGAACAAGAATTACAGGGAGAAAGCCAAACTCTAGAATTCAAACTTCGGGAGGATAATTACTTAGTTACTGATAAGGTGTCAACTGGGTTTTTATTAGTACACCGTTCAGTTTATGAAGCAATTGAAAAGAAATTTCCAGAATTATCTTATGAGGTACCTCCATTGATTCCTGGAAGAAAAACCCACTCCTTCTACATGCCCAATATAACTGATGAAAAAGTTGATGCTCCAGGTTATCCTAAAGGAAAATTCAAATTTTATAGATCAGAGGATTATGCATTTGCTTGGAGAGCTAAACAATGTGGATTTGAGCCGTGCTTGAATTTGAATATATTATTAGGTCATCTAGGAACAACTATTTATTCATGGTTTGACAGACCTGTATTACAAAAAGCAATAATAGATTTATATGATAATCCACAACACAGTATAGAAAGGATTCGCTATGTTAAAGAAGATTCTACTGACGAGTAGTATACTTATTGCTCAAGATTCAGATATTTATTTTGACTATACACTAGGGTCTACTACATATTTATTTGGAACAGAAAATACAATTATTATTAATGATCATGAGCCCTTTAATATAATTGAAATTACAATTTTAGGAGATAATGATGGGATTCAAAGCAGTTATTACAACGGATTTACATTTGAGGACGACGGACAAGTATGGGAAGATATTACCGAACGGGATGAACAGTCGGATGCAAGACCTGTTGAGTCATTTGAAAACTTCGGTGGATTACGCAATACAACAAGAAGCCCATTTCTGGATATGCTTAGGAGACGTCTTCGACAAGATAAACCCTCCGGAGACCCTAAGAAAAGCCTTCGTTGAAGTTTTAGCCCCGCTTGTACACAAAAAAATACCCATAATTATACTCATCGGTAATCACGATACCGATGCTAAAGTTTATTCTTTAATGACTGAATCTGGTATATTTGAAATGCTGGGTTCCGGTGCTGTAACCGTTTTAGCTGATCCTTGTGAAATGGAGTTAGGGGGTATTGAATGTTTAATGTTACCCTGGCAACCCGATGAAATAATAGCTGAATGGTTAAGAAAGACTAAAAACAAGATTGTATTTGGCCATTTTGGGGTAGATGGAGCTCTTGTTTCCGGTACTGAATATGTATTAAGTATAGGATTAAATCAAAAACTGTTCAATCATCATAGGTATACTTATTTAGGTCATTATCACAAAGCTCAAAAAGCTAAAAAATGGTGTTATGTAGGTAGCTTACATAAAGTTGATTTTGGTGAACGTAATGATAAAAAGGGCTTTTACTGGGTGGAAGCTTCCAAAGAAAAAATATCCCATAAATTTATAGATGTAAAAGATAGACCATTTTTCCAACATACTATCTATGAAAAAGAGGATAAAGAATTTGAAACTCTTCATAAATGGGAATCCTTAAAAGGATATATAGTTAAACTTATATTCATAGGAGAAGAGGATTGGTATTTAAGATTTAATATGACTGAATTGCGGAGTATAATCCTCAAGAAATTAGAAGCACATAAAATGTTTTTTGAGCATAAGACTGAACTCCAAAATAGAGTAAGGGTTCCTGAAATTGATGCATCAAGTAGTTGGTCGGATGGTATAGAGTTTTATTGTAAAAAGACAAAAAGGCCGGATATGATTGATATAGGGAAAAGTATCTTGAGTGAGGTAGTTTGAAACTTTTAGATTTAAATATTACTAATTTTGGGGCATTAGGCGAGAAGGTAAAAATTGACTTTACTCGCTATAATGAAAGTGACAAAATATTAATTATAGGAGAAAATCAAGATGCAGCTGGTGCAGACAGTAATGGGGCCGGTAAAAGCACTCTTCTCAATGCTATTAGCTGGGCTGTATTTGGTAGGACTCCTAACGATGTATCTGCTGATGATGTTATTCGTAGGAATACTAATAAGTGTTCTATTACTTTACGCTTACTTGATGAATCTGATAACGAAATTGTTATTAAAAGGGAAAGAAAAAGCTCCAGTGGGCACGCCGTTCAATGGTTCCTTAACGGAGATAGCCAAACTCAACGGACACTCCAGCAAACTCAAAAAACCTTATTAAACTATTTCGGCATTCTAGAAAACAATACCGAATATTACGCCGATTTCCTTAATACTACTTATTTTTCTATAGAAGCAGTTAAAGCTTTTGCTGGTAAACGTTCTACCTCTAAACAAAGAATGGATCTCATCTCGCGTTTTTTAAATTTAGAAATTCTTGACAAGTGTGGGTCCAAAGCTAAAATATACTTAAATAACCATAAGAGTGAATTAAACACTGTAAATGGACAAATTGAATTTTTAGATAGCAAGTTAAGTGAGGGGGTAAACCCCGACCAATTATATAGTGATAATGAGGCTAATAAGGTTGAGATAAAACAATATCAAGCTGATAACAAGAAATTGAAGAAGGAAGTTGTTACCTTAGAGAAGGTATCTGAACTACACGAACAATTAGAAGATATGTCTGCTTCAATAGAAAGAACTAATGCTGATCTTTCAACTATTGTTGAAGTATATAGCAAGCAAGTTGAAGATTTGCAAAATAAGCTTGCTAATCAAGCCAATATCAAGGGCGAGATTGAAAAGCTAGAACAACTATCAACTGAAAAAGCTGACGCTCTTAAAGACAAAGATTTAGATAAGTATAAAGAATGGCTCAATGATGGTAGGATTATACTTGCTAGGAAGAAAGATAAAATTGAAAATCTAGAAACTCAATTACAAAATCACTTGAAATGTCCCGGCTGTGATATTGAATTGATGTTAGATAATGGGGGTTTAATCCAATTTGATAAAACTTCCTTGAATGCAAGTATTAAAAAGGAAAAAGCAGAACATACTAAAAAAGTAAAAGCTTTTCACAAAAAAGAAAAGGAATTCACGACCTTATCCCAATTAGAGTCTGAATTGAATGAGACTGATTTATCTATCAAAGATTATTATAAGCAATTAAACGAACTTCATGCTATCCCAGAAAAAATTAAAAAGATACAATTAGACTCAGATACAAAAACTCAAAAATCCCAAGCTTATTTAAAAGAGCTTGAAAAGAAAAAGTTAAAAGTTAATCTTAAAATACGGAAATTCGGAAGCTTAGATATCAATCTTCTGCGGGACATGAAGAATACCATAGAAGTGAATTCAGATAATATTGATGAGCTAAAAGATAGTATTGCAAGAAATGAGGTTATGCTAACCGCCTATGAGGCAGATTTGAAATCGCTACAACAGCTAAATGATAAAGCTAAAGAAATAGCAGAAGCTATGGGGGACTATAAATACTGGGTAGATGGGTTCCCCGCTATAAGACGTTGGATGATTGAATCTTTCCTACCCTCTTTTGAAGAACAGACTAATTCCTATTTAAATAGAATGGAAGTTGGTATGAGAGTAAGATTTGATACATTAAAAGAAAAGAAATCAAAGAGNGGTCAATTTAAAGAAGAATTTGATTTATCTATAATAGATGAGAATAATGAAAGAAGAGATCTAGAGACTTACTCTGGTGGGGAGAGTAAAAGGATCGGTATTTGCGTTGGGTTTGCCCTTCGAGAATTAACTTTGACTAAAGGCTATTCTAATTTTAATTTTTTACTGATGGATGAAGTAATAGATTCTCTAGATGAAACCGGTATAGGGGAGTTTTTCAATCTATTAAACAGTGTAACCGGTATGAAGTTATTAATTACCCATAATTCAGATTTGAAATCTAGATTTGGTAATGTAATAAAAGTAATAAAACAAGAGGGTAAATCCTCAATAGATCAAACGTAAAGGAGCTAAATATGCCACGTAAAGAAAAGAAAGCAAAAAGAATTAAAGCTACTAAGATTACACCTGTAGTTTCCGATGCTACTAAGCCTTTTGGTAAAGAGGTTCAAGAAACTATAGATGTAGAAGAAGCTAACACTTTCCAAAAACTATGTATGGATGTTAGTGAAGCCTTAAGATCAGAAGAGGGTAAAAACCTAAACTGTAGATTAAGAGTTGTAGTTGAAAATCATAATGCTATAGTTTATCAAGGTTTACTAGGAAATGTATGGGGTAGAATAAGAGCTGATGGAAGACATCAAATCTACAGACATGCCTTAAAGAATCTTCTGGCGGGAAACCCCAAAACTAAGTCTATAGTAGGTTAACACTAAAATACCCAATTAACTTGGGTATTTTAGCATGTGGAAGGGGTTATTTCTTATTATCGACCCTGATACCTTCAATAAAACCATTTACTGCACCACCTACTACATTTTCTAGTAAGTCCACAAACCAAGGTTCTATAGTACTATTCCATACTCCTTTAGTAAACTTCCATTTAGCAAGACCTAAAGTCATGGTCCTTCCTAAACCATAAAAGAAAGTATGGACCATATTCTGGATTTCCTTATTAGGGACTTTCTTTAATACCCATAATACTATACCGGCGGTACCACCAGCTGCTAATAAGCCTGTATTATCTGATACAAATCCCATTATGCCATCTAACATACGTTATTCTCCTTATTGAGTTACTTTTTTAACTTTTTCGATAGATCTGCCCGCAAAATAGGCCCCATATACTGTTATTAACAAGGTTTGATATATGGGNTTGTAAGCGTCATCCATAGTAAACCCATCTATGTTTCCATCAAAAAAGCTTAATAAAACAAAAATTACTGTCAGAAAAATCATGGTTATAGGTCTTATATTTTTTGACAGCCAAGAGCCATACTTCATATCTGATTCCCAACGTTGAGAAACCTGAGCTTGGGCTGCTTGCTCTGCAGAGGCTAATATTTCCTCTATTTTTTGTTTTGCAGCTGCTTTCTCTTCTCCTGAAGTATGTAAACTATCAATTACCCCACCTATATCTTTAATAGTATCCCCACCTAACAAACTACCTATTGTATTCAAAACTCCCATTATACGTTCCAATTATTATCTACATTATTGGGATCAACTAATGGGATGCCTGTAAAGAAAGGTTGCCATCCCGTATAATTTGAACTAGCAGTATTCCACAAATTAACCCGAGAGTTAGCATCTGTAGGACTAACTAGTGTTGGTCTGAATACCATAATATCTTGAACCTTACCATCCAATGCTCCTCCACTCCAAGTACCAGCAGTACCATAACCATCCTCTGAGCCCTGACCAAAAAACATAGAAGTGGAATAACTATTAAAATACCAATTATCAGTACTTCCATCAGCTCCTTGAGGCCCTGACCCTGTACCAGATGCTACTGAATAATGGGGTTTAATAAAATGAAAATGAAGACAAAATTGATAATACCCCGNTCTACAATTTTGTTTTACAGAAGCGTTAGCAAAACCCACGCCCTGTACTCCCGTGTACATCCCCATAAAATGATGATAACCATTTTGAGCAGCAGCAACTTTTAATCTATATGTAACAGCACAAAATACTGTGCTCACTTTCTTATATGCACTATAAGTATATTCGGGATTTATACCTCCATAAAAATTATCTATCCCCGAGCTGCCAGAAGAGTGAAAGTCAGTCCAGTGTTGTGAAAGCATTAATCAGCCCCCCGATTGCAAAAAGAAATCAAGCAATATCTTTTCCCGCTTAGTGTTGGCCGTGCACCGTGCGGGTGGGTTACATTAGGAAATAGAACTGAACTTCCAACACCACCTATAACTAATTTATTTTGTCTGGGAAACCATGTTCCCCCACCAGTAAAATTATCGCTTAAAGTTATATGAATAGTATAATCAGCCTGATCATGATGAATATTAAGATATGTTTGATTGCCAGGTGAGGTAGTGTATTTTATTATAAAAGTCTCGTGGGTCATATGCTTATCCCAACTTTTTCCTTCAAGCCTCCATAATTTACTGACAATAGGAAACCCATATTCTCGTAATACTGAATCATAAATCTCATATAATCCTAAATCTTTTAAAGGTACATCGTGAGTAGGGTAATACTGATGCCTATCAGTAGTCCATTTATTTTGACGTTCAGCCTCGTCAATAACTGCTTTACAGAATCCCGGTGTAAACATCTTCCAATGATGTACCTCGTCTCCATAATCATCCGTTATTAATTCCCATTCCCCTGTCAGTACATTAGGGTGTAAATACTTTTTCTTCCAGTCCTCGGGATTGTTTACATAATCAAATAGTTTCTCTACAGCTGGAGTAAACTCCTCACTTTGTTTTTCAATATTAAATATGGGTTTGGTTTTTGAATCAAACAGAGCATCAGTAGTTATAAAATTTTCAGCCATTAGAAAACATCTCCTGCTAATATATTATCGATAGTTTTTTTAATATCTTTATTAGTTACAGCCACTTTACCATCCATATCAGCTTTCCAAACTTCAACCTTTTTCCCATTATGAAATAATGCAATTGATGGGTAGTTTCTTATTCTCAATTTTTTAACAACCTTTTTAACCTGTGAATAATCTNCCTCATATATAACACACCCCTGATAGCCACTTATACCCTCAAATAGCTTTTTATCAACAGCAGCCATTTGATATGGGGCAGTAAATTTAATCACTGTAAGCCCTTTGGCTACCTGTTTCTTAAAATTGGCATCTGTTATTTTTTCAACCTTTCTAGTAGTTGATTGGCCTGACACAAAAGATGAAGATAAAATAAGCCCAAAAGCAATTATACTTAACAGCTTGAAACACCCACCAGACATTTTTCTTTTAATTAAATTTGTCATAATCATTTCCCCACTTTAATTCTTAGCTCCGTAACTTGTNTTTCTAATTCCTCAATTGCTTCTTCAAATTNATCTAATTTATCATATACCGCATCCATTTCCTCCTGTAAGCCTTCAACATTATCCTTATATTGTTCATATGATCTAGGCCAGTTATATCCTTCCGGTCTTGATGGATACTCTTGGTCATAGATGTTATCTATTTTTGGTAACTCTTTAGCTTCTTGTATTTCCGCCTGCAAAGCATACCACATACCGATCAATGATGAAATTCCAACCGCTGCTGTAATCATTGTTTGTAATGATAAAGTAAATTTTGTATTTAATACTTTTTCCTCACTTAATTCTACTGACTTAGAAACCTTTGATATTTCTTTTACCTCCTTTGCATGCCCATTAGATAGCATTATTTCAGTTAAATCTTCTAAAGTAATATAACCTTGTTCAATTAAAATTTCTCCCAATCTTCTTTTATCGCCTGCTTCTTGAAGAACCAGGG
>JGI25134J35505_10000495_pt1 | contig 15804 bp, 11 predicted proteins | sample ETNvirnome_6_100_FD_35505 | JGI IMG/M metagenome (IMG submission 35505) | reverse complement strand
GTAGTATATTTTGCAGTGTGTGCTTTCTTTAGAGTAGAACCTGTATTATGGTGCTTAAATAAACTTGGTTTCTCAAAAACTGAGATATAATAAAAATTAAATTTGATAAACATGGAAAAAATTAAATGTTATATATGTTGTTACGGAGGATACGTTTTAGCTGTAGGAGCGGGATGTTATTTCCCAACTAACTTATGGGCAGGAGCAGGATTACTTGTAGCGGCTGGATATTGGGCATACAAACAAAGATGTTGTGCTAAAAAGGGAACCTGTAGAAAATAAATAATGGCAGAGTGTCATATATGGGATTCTACGGACACTGATTGGAATGCAGCAGATTTTAATTGGAATGAAATCTGTGTTGCGGCCGCGGTAGTCCTACCAAAAGGAGGTGGGTACAGTGAACAGTTTAGACGATTACGTAGACAACCCAAAAAAGACCAAAAAACTTTTATAAAACTTTTATGTAAGATTAAGGGTGAGGAGTACGAACAGACCAAATATTTTAGACCAAATATACATGTGAAGGCAGCTGATTTTAAATTAATCGAAAGATTCTTGGAAAAGCCAGAAATCCGTATATTTATTAATAAAGGAAAATAAATGTATACTCTATACTCAGACAAAAATAATATATTTGAATGTGACATTCAATTAGAAGGGGCAAGTCTTTCCCAAGCTTTTGCACGTATTATTGTAGAAAGCAAAGACTTAAATTTAATATTTAATGGAGAAATAGATTCTAATGGAAATTGTAGGATTAATCTACCAAAATTAAATGTATTAAAAGAAGGAGGAGAAATGAAATTAGAAGTAATTGCTGATGACATGTACTTTAATCCCTGGAACTCCCCATACGAACTTAAAAAATCTAAAAGTATTACAGTTGAGGTTAAACAACCACAAGATAAGATTATTACAGAAAATAAAGCTAAAGTAAAAGTAAATGTTAATAACCAAACCAGAAGAATCAAAAGAAAACCCCAACCTAAATCAACAATTAAAGAGTCACAATTTACAAAAAATGACCTTAAGAAACTTCTCCTTAAGTTAAGGTCGCGAGATTAAGTTCACTTTTGTAGCCAATAAATTATATTTTAGCTATGGCGGACTTAGGAAATTCAAAAATCAAAAACACATACCAGTTAGTATTACAAACTGACACAAGTGGTAATCTACAAAATCTTAGCGGAGGAACACCAAATCCATTTATAGTTAATGGTAATTTAAGGTACGTTGACGGTACCCAAAATAATGGGTATGTACTACTTTCAGATGCTTCTGGTAATGCAAGTTGGGGTCCCGTATCCTTCTCAGGGGATGTTTATATATCGGGTGGTAGCATCCAAGGAACAACCATAGAATTAAATGCTTCAAGTGGAGGTACCGTATCAATACCTGGTTTAAAATGGTCAGCCAACACTGACGGTAGTGTCAGTCCTTCTGGTGATACTACAGATGTAATCATAAGAGGGGACTTGAACGTTAGTGGTAAAACGAGCATCCAAGATAATTTAGGTATAGGAACTACTAGCCCGAGTGAAAAGTTAGAAATAGCAGGTACTGGAAATCAAAGATTACTTGTTAATAGAACTGATGGGGATAGTTTTTTTATAGATGCACAAAATGGGCAAATAAGATTGAGAGGTACAGATGATATTTACATGGGTGTTGGAGCTGATGTACTCACTGTAACTAACACCAGCGTTGGTATAGGAACAACCACACCAACAGAAAAACTCACAGTAGAAGGAAATACATACGTTACAGGTAATGTTATATCTGCTAATGAAGATGTTTATATGTTCTCTTGTAGAGGTCAAGACGGACGACTGAGTGGTGATACAACACATTGGTACGGACCAGACTACCAAGGAATATGGAACTATTCATGGTCTAAAGACTATGGTGATGACACAGAAGTACTAACCTTAGAACAAGAATATGCAAATGCAGGCTTATTGGTGCCTTATAATTGTGTCCTTACTGGGTTTTTTACCATAGGCCACTCAAATTGTGGTACATCAGGTTACTCTTGTGGTCTGTGGTATGTGTTACAAGCTGACATAGCTTCCTCCCTTAATGTAACTGGTGGTACAGCGGGAGACGTTACATTAAATGTTGGGGTATCCGGAACAACAGTAAATCCTGGTAGTGGAAAAAACCCATTAACTATAGATAAACGAGGTACTGTTAATATAGAACTAACTGTGGGTAGTATGATATACCCCAGAGTTGGTGACAGTGCTGATGTGACAGATACAACATGGAATGTATATCTTAAAAGAAGTTAACTATTATACAGTTTCCTAATATTTATTAAATAAAGATAAAATGGGACTAGATATATCCGTAATTTCTCAAATGAGACCAGTAGAAATACCAGAAGACATCGAACTCTGGTCAGACGAATATTATGACTGGGAACAGGAACAAGATTTTGATGGTAATGTATGGAATCTATACAGTCACCCATACTTTACAGAACAGGCTGAAGGTTTACCAGACAGTGCGGTAGTTGGTGAAGGTGAGGGTTATAGTTTTAGAGCAGGTTCGTATAGTGGATATGGAGAATGGAGAGATTTATTATCCAAAGTAGCTTTAGATATGGGAGCAGCAGATGTGTGGGATAAGATAGATGGTGGTGAGACATATGATACCATCCCTTTTAGTGAACATATAAATTTTAGTGATGCAGATGGTGTAATAGGACCAGTAACATCAAAAAAGTTATACAACGATTACGTAAGGTATGAAAAAGAGGTAATGAATAGGTTAGACCGGTATTATTTAAAGTTTGAAGATTATGAGATTGATGGGGAAACATACGATTGGTTTAAACAAAAATATAAAGATTGGAAGGAGGCATTTAGAATAGCTTCCGATAATGGTGCAGTAATATTTCATTAAGATGAGTCTAAAAACAATATTAATAGAAGGTAGGGTGGAAGATGTTTATAAAAAATATTTTACGGACAACACATCTACCTTTATGACTGATGCCTACATGAACGAAGTAGTACCTGGTAGTGCGGAGATAAGCCCTAATCACAAATATCTAGAATGGATAACCGGAAGATTGGAGATAGAGACTGTTGAGGGTGCTGTTGAACACAATCTAAAAGAAATACTATTAGCAGTATCAAAATTCGACAATGAATCCCACAGACTGGAGATAAAAGATTTAAATCAATATAATTCCCTTAACCATTTATTTGATGCTCTTAAAAAAATTGGGGAAACAGCAAGACGAACTGTTGATATAACAGGAGATGTAGAAAAAATATATGAAGATAATAGATTTGTTGTTGTATCACCTAAAACTCATACAGCTTCCTGTTATTATGGAGCAGGTACCAAATGGTGTACAGCAGCAAAAGACACAACGTCCCACTTCTCAACCTACAAAGGTAGTGGAGAACTTTATTATATAATTGATAAAACTCTACCAACATCAGACCCTTACTATAAAGTTGCATTAAATAAAAAGATAGCAGGACATACCGAGGATTACTGGGATTCTAGAGATAAGGCAATTACAGACACCACCACTATCTTACCCATCATCCAAAACTCAAAGATGATAAAAGATATAAGAAATCATTTTGCTTCTAAATTTGAAGAAAGAATTAGACAAGAAGCGGAGTTACAATCACGAAGATTAAGTGATAATGAAGAAAGACAAGAAAGAGAAAGGTTAAGAAGAGTACAAGTAGGTATCGAAGCCGTACAAAGGAGAGAAGCTGATGAATGGAATCCAGAAGCTACAGGTACTCAAGGAATACTCGCGAACGCATTAAAAGAATGGTTAATAGATAACGATGAGTGGGAAGGAGAAACAAAGGATGAAATCAGGGGTGCAATAGAAGACCTAAGGAATGAAATGGACAATGACCCAGAAGTTATCGCGGACCCAAGTGGGCAAAGAGCCCAAGATTATGGTGAAGATTTGAATAACCTAGAAGAGGACTTGGAGAATGCAGAAAGTGTTTATGATATTATCCCACTATATGATTACTATGGTATGCATGAATTTGAATACGGTGGTGCTGAATATGCTGTAGGAGATGATGATGCAGCGGACGAAGCTGCATACGAAAGAACTAAAAATTTAATTGATGATATAGGTTATGAAGGATTTAATCCTGGGTTTATGGAATACCATATAGACGCTGATGCAGTAGCAGACTATATGGAGGATTGGTTTTATGATGATATGAATGATAATCCTGAAGATTATTTGGATGATGATGACAGAGAGATAAGTAAGGAAGCTGAAAACAACATAGACCTATTAGATGAAATGATAGGTGAATTTAATGAGGAGTTGGAGGAAACTGATAATGAAATAGATGAAGAAGAATTACTAGCCAAAATAGAGGATTTGGAGATTGAAAAACAAGATATATCAGACGATGACGATAACTGGGAGTATACAGACGAGGCAAAAGATGCCTACGTTGAAAAAAGAAAGGATGATGTTAGAGATGACCCAGCAGAATTCCTTAGAGATTTTGGTATGGAAGAGAGGATGGATGACTTTATTGATGAAGATAGTTTTATTGAGGACGTAATAAGTACAGATGGTAGGGGTCACACACTTTCATCTTATGATGGGGAGGAAGGTGAAATAACCTTTCAAAATGAGTGGTATTATGTTTACAGAACAAATTAATTATGAAAATAGAATATAAAAAAGGAAAGTTAATAATCCCAATCAAAAAAGGAGATATAATGTTGGTAGGGAGATTTAAAAATAAAGCAGTTAAAGTAAAAACGATTGAGATTGATGATATAGGTCAACCAATAATAAATGGCTCACCATTACTTAAATGTAAGTTACCAAAGACCATGTAAATGAAAGAGTCTATTAGACAAATAATAAGAGAAGAGGTTAAACACCAAAACAAGGAACTAATTACGGAGGGTGCATTAGACAAACTCCAGAATGTGTTAAGTGCAGTAGGGATAGTCTTTGACCCTGCAGATGCATTAAATGCGGTAATTTCATTCTTTAGACAAAAATGGGCGGAGGGAATATTAAACCTGGTCGCGTTAGTACCAGTAGTAGGTTCAGGAATAGCCATACCATTTAAGGCCCTCTTTAAAATATTTCCAACCGGGACAGTGACCAAAGTTTTTTCTAAACTACTAAAAGATGGAAACGGAGCAGCAACATCCTTAATTCAAGCAAGTGCTAATAACCCTAAAACATTAGGTTCAATAATCGATGTGGTGAAAAAAAATAAAAGTGCTATCTTTACTTTTATAGATGGTTTAATAGGTAAGTTAAGTTCTTTACCTAAGAAAGTACAAAAAGTAATGCCGGCAGGTATGGTAGATAATTTAAAAGGGTTATTAACTAATTTTAAATCATTTTTTAATAAATTAGCTTCTACTTCAGCGGATGAGATAGCAAGTGAAACTACAAAAGCCCTTGCTACAACTAAAGGAGGAGAGGCAATAGATAAGAAAATATAAATGATTTTTATCCAGCATCAAAAAATAAAGATGGGTACGTATGGACTAAAAATGAATACAACAAATATTGTTAATGAAAGGATTAAATAAAATATTATTAGAAGGAAGAGGAGAAGACGCACAACAATATTTTGAAAACGCTGTTGGGTCTTGGCCTGTAGCCGAATTCCAAAATCCTGCAGGTGTTGGAGCTGGAACTAATGTAGAAGGTGTATTAAAACATTTCGTACAGAATGACCCTTCAGGTAATAACAAATATCTTATGTGGATGGTTAAGATGTATCTTAACCCAGAAGAAAGAGGAACATCACCTAACGACATATCATCCCTAGTACAAAGATTTCATAAAAATCTAGACAGGTTAAATGTAGCATTTATAATGAATATGGATATATTTGACCCTAGTAGTAGGATATCTACCTCACCAAAGAATATAGATTCGTATGATGACACGGCAGACCTAGAAAGGGTCATGGACGAGATGGATTACATCCAAACCAAAAAAGAAAAAGAAAAGGAAGCAAAATCAGGTGTAGATAAATTATATGAAGATGATAGATGGTTACTAGTTAGACCAAATACCTACGAAGGGTCATGTTACTACGGCTCAGCAACCAAATGGTGCACAGCCTCCAAAGACGCACCAAGCCATTTTGAAGATTATAGTAAGACAGGAAACTTATTTTATATAATTGATAAATCAAAAGATGTTGGGGATTTCTTTAAGATAGCTTTACATAAAAAATGGAGTGGAGTAGAACAATGGTATGATAGAGCAGANGATGAATTAACAAGCCAAACAATTGAAGCTATTAAGTCTCTTTTACCTATCGAATTACTTAAAGCTGTAGAAGGAGAACATTCTGATACACAGGAAGAAAAAAATAAACCACTAACTATATTAGAATTTAAAGAAAAATTAGAGGATTATGTAAATAATCTACCAAATGGAATTACCTACAGTACACCAACCGGAAAATGGAAATTAGAGATAAGAAACTATGGTGAAGGTAACGCTAAGTGGGAATGGTATGGTGTGGACCCACGAATTGAACTTATCGCAACACCATTCTCTAGAGTTTATTTCCAAACAGACGATGACGATTTAGGTCAACCTGTTATAGAGTATAGTGAGACTTTGGGTATAGAGGATATGAGTAATGAATATATGGGTCCCGGAACAGAATATCATTGGAATTACTTAAGGAGAGAAGGAGATGTAGGGTACAATAGAAATGCTATTGAAAAAGCATTCATTTCAAATATATACATGCCTATTGTAAATAAAGCACTATCACAACCAGAGGTTAAAGAATATATGGATGTTGACTATACAACATGGGATACCCAATCATACGTCTCATCTTACACATTCAAATACCCACCAAGAAAAGGTACGATGACTCAGAAATTTACTGACTACTTAAAGGGAAACCCAAGAAGGACAGCAAATCAATTCTATGAAGAGGTTTTAGGGTATCCGAGACCTAGAGCACATAACAATATGTTTTTTGCGTCTATTAAAGACTCGGGGATTGTTAAAATGGAAAGACAAGGAAGACAATTTGTATATAGTCTAGGGCCAAATTATGAAGCTTGGACAGAAGGAAAGTTATTGAGAAGAGGTAGAGCTTACGGGAATCCGGGTTAGAGAGTAACTTAATAGGGACACAGGGTCAATAGTTTTATCCCACCTAGATATTTCATAATGAAGATGCGGTCCAGTAACCATACCAGAATTTCCAGCTCTTCCTAGAGGGTCACCCAACCTAATAGAATCACCAACCCCAACAAATAATTTATATAAATGTGAGTAACTGGATTCATAACCACCACAATGGGAAATTCTTACCTGTCTACCATAACCAAAATTCCACCCAGATTTGTTTATTGTTCCGTCACCTGCAGCGTAAACAGTGTCACTCCAGGCAGCTAAGAAATCAGTACCACTATGCATTCTCCAACCACTATATACGGGACTGCTCCTCCAACCATAGTTAGAAGAAATCACCAAAGTATCCAAAGGAGAACCTAAAGGAAGGGAATCTAAATATTGTTCTAAGGTGTTTATATCGTTATTTAATGAGTCAATATGATTTTGTAAGGAATCTAATTTTGTATTAGTTTTATGCTCAATTATATCTAATTGTTGATTATAATAATTGCCCATTAAAAGGATAAAGAAAAATCCTATAATTAATATTATTGGTATTATATTTTTCATAAGTGTTTATAAAATAAATATTAGGAGAGTAAGAGTAAAGAATATGGACAATTATGCATCTTTGTAGATATTTATGAGTAATAGTCTATGCTAATTTATGAAGAATATAAAAGATAACGTATTACAAGAACAAAGTGACGACAATTTAGAATTTGAATTGGGTATGCAAATGTCTTCTTTGGGTCCTATCCCTAAGACCAAAAAACAAGCTGCGGAAGTAATTAAAAGAATATTTAATTCGTCCAGCCAACCATTTTATGNCCCAGGAGATGATATAGCATTAGACAAAGATTTAAAAAAGGTAAAAGACAAGATTAGATTTTTCGAATACGGAAAAAGCTTCCAAACAGAAAAAGAAGGAAGAGGATTTAATTTTGAAGGTATGCTTGCGGGATTATTTAACGGAACACCAATAGTAAGTAAAGCAAAAGAAGATATTATAGTAGACGGAATACCATATTCGGTGAAGACATCGGAACCAGGTAGTTCATTTGATAGTGGTACTCTTGTATATGGATTTAAAAATGAATTAGTAGATATGGAAGAAAGCGGAATAGATACTACTAACATAAAAACCCCATACGACTTATTAAAAAAAGAAGGAGAAGAATATGTTAGATTTAAGATAGCAATGTTAACATCTATGTTTACTAGCAGTGAGGGTACACCGATAAAGTGGATATTCTCCATCATATACCCCAACTATATAGAATATACTGTATGGTCAACTGAAGACCTAATACATGAGTTAGTGACGAACCCAAATATGATAGGGGTTGGAAGAAGTCCAAAAACAGACATAAGAATGAAAAGTAGGTTTTTAATGGTAAATCCTAATATAATCCAATTCCCTTCATTTACACCAACCGAGTTAAAAAAATTAAGATATGTAGAAGATAGAGGTCTAAAACTAGATAAAATTGCGGAACTCTTTGGAAAATATAAAACCAAAGTAAGGTATGATGTATTACAATATATCAGAAAAAATCCTCAAACATTTTTAAAAAGGATAGTAAATTTGTATGGAGATAGATTAGGACCTATTTTAAAAGAAAAAGGGTTAGTGGATTTAAATGAATCTATAGACTATAAAAATTTGGAAATACAAAATTTAATTTTGGATGTACTCTATGAGAAAATATGTGGGGACCAAGAAAAACATACAGGAGAACAAGGAGAATTTTTTACATTAGATGATAGTGAAAATTTAGGGGTAACAGATATGTTTGTTGGTGATGGTTTTGATATAGTACATAAACACGGGAAGGTACATTTGTCTGATATATCTCCAGAAGAAGAAGAAACAGTAATTCCACAAGGAAGTAAAAAAGTTAAAAAAACAGTACTCAAACCTAATCTAAAAAAGGGGCCCTTTAACATATCAGTAACTGAGGATTTTCAGATAGACCCAGAACAAGGTCATTACGGATATGTATTTTCTGAGAAATTACCTATTGATGTGGACAATAAACTATATATTTTATCAAATAAATTAGGTGAGTTAACTTCTGAAGACATAAATAAATTTGCAGATAAAGCTGCAGAACAAGAAATCCAAGTATTACAAGGGTTATTATATAAATTTCCTTCCACACTAGAAGAAATGGTTTATTATTATGGTGGATTAGGCGCTTTAAGAAAATCAGCGGAGTACCAAAGAATTATCAATATGATTAGAAGTATAGGTAATAGAGATTATCTAGTTGAGGATAGTGATGTATTTGGACAAGGGCTATTAGAACCTATTGACCCAGAAGAATTTGAAGGTGATGAGGAAGAATGGGAAAAAATGATGTCGGATGTTGAAGATTATGAACCAGAACCACAATATGATTATGAAGGAGGAAAAACTGCCCCAGAAAAAGGATTTGTTGCACCTTCAGCAGAAGTTACGGATAATATATGTAGAGTAAAAGGATTTTGTACGGAACAAGGACCTATAACTTTTGGTCAATTAAGAGAATTAGTAGAAGCAGCTACTCAGAAAAGAATCAGAGCAGATATGGGTAGAGGAGTATTTAAGACCTTATGGAGAATTATTCCGTTTTTTATCCCACAAGTATTACTCGCAGCGGTAGGTATTACAGTAACAAGAGCAGTTAATAAAATCATTACACCAGCACTTACTGGTACTAGAGGATATAAATCTTGGTGGGGTAAGGCAGTATTAAAAGCTATGGATGTGGCAGAGGGAGATTATATTCCTGACATAGCATTAGGAGATGACCCTCTAAGTAAAATATTCTTTATTTCTGACGGGTTACTACAAATGATTAGAGATAAATACAAACTTAAATTTGCAAGATATGTTGCAGAGGTTGCAGCGGCAGAACCAGATGATAAACCAGTTCCAGAATGGTTTGTGGAAAACTTATTAAGAGATTACTTAAATCAGAAATTCTTATTGAACCCACCTCTCCCAATAAAAACAGATGTAGAAAAAAAAGAATTAGATGAAACACAATTAGATTTAGATGACCGTCATCCAGAAAGAGAAGGACAGGGAGAAGGTTTAAATAAAACTGACTCTAATACATTTGAACCACCAGGAGATGATTTTACCAAACCTCTTAAAAAACATAGAGTGGCTCGTCATAGAGAATTTGTTCCAGAACCATCACACCATTCTAAAGGGGGTGTAGTAGAAACAGACTTAAGTAAGACGGCAGAAAAATTATATGTAGATGAAAACAATAGATTACAAAATACTATAAACACATACCTGGATAGTGAATATGAAATAATTTTTTGGGGCCATCGAGGCATGGAAAAAATGAGATTTAAATCTAGGAGAACTGGTGAAATTTTAACTCCATTACAAATTTTAGGAGGGATAAATAAAATATTTGGTGGAGGAAGTACAAACGGAGTACTACATTACCTAAAATATCTAGTATATAAGAAAAAAACTACACCAAACATAAGTTTCCAACTAGACGAAGATAGAACACCACACTATCCAGGTTCACCCAACTCCTTTAGAAAAATACATAGAGATAGAATAAATGATGATAAGTTAACTATTCCTCCAGCAACATTCGTAAATTATTTAGACAAATATCATAGAGAAAAATTAACGAAAGACCTAAAAGACCTATTACAGTGTATAGAATGGTATTGTTATGGAGGTGTTGATTGGATGCAAGGAAAAGATATTGAGAGAGACGACTATAATTGTGAGGGATGCAGTGACAATCTCAATAATGTATTAGAAATCTTAGACCGGGAATTAGTTAAACTGGGGTTTATTGAAGCTAAAACTAACGCACACGGTGATGAGGTTTTACAAAAACCATTCCCATTTACATATAATGATTGGTTGGAAAAGGTAATACAAGATATAAATCCAAAATTCTTTATTGGTCGTAGTGATAATATATTGTATATGGAAGAAGATACTGAAGATAGAACTATCAATGAACAACAAGGTGACGCTAAAGAACATAATCCAGATGTTGAGGTAGGAGATGTTATTGAATTGATTTATATGGATGACCCATGGGCAGATATCGGTCCCATGACAAGAGGTGTTGTAATGGGATTTGAATCTATGGGTAGTCTTGGTGAAAAGGTTTTAGTTAAGTGGATTATTAGCACAGAAGAAGGAAATGAAAAGTTTAGAAATTTAGCACTCATAAAGGGCGTTGATTATTGGAGAAGAGTCAATCCTTTAAGGGAACATATTATACCTACAGGTGATGAAGAGAAACCAGATTTTGATATGAAAAAGTTTGGTAACCTAATGGTGAGAGCGTACTTTAGAAAAGAAGGTGGTTGGGGAAGGACAACTCAAAATTTTGTATTATACATTACACCATCAGGTGTGGTGAGAGGAATACAATTAGGAAGTTCAATAAGCAGAGGTAATATGCCTTTTAAACAAGGAGATAAAGTAAGTCTACAAGATTTAATTAAATTTGAAAGAGAAAGTGGATTTGATTTACATATGAGAGGTAGAATCAGGGAAGAAGTAATTAAGGAACAAGTTCTTTCACAGGATGACCAATTAAAAATGACACCAATAGTATGGAAGCTAGTCCAAATGGCTATGAAGTTAGGAGAAGGACCCTACTCACAATTTCAAAATGCATTAGTTAAATATTTTAATTTAGATGATGATAATGCTGCTTTTCTATGGTTAGTATTAACTGCAAATGCAGATAGATTAGAAATATCGATACAAGATGTATTAAAATTAAATTATAATGAAATAGAAGTACCAGAGTTATGGGAGAACACAATAGAATTTTATGATGATTATAATGAAGATGAACAGGAGGAAGAGTGTGTGGAAGAAAGTGGTGGTTCTGAGGCATATGGAGAACATAGTGATAATGAGTGTGAATGTTTACAAACAGAAGAGTTAGAAGAGACAACTACAGATAAAGATGGTGAGAAATCAGAAGAGTGGGTACCTTGCTGGGAAGCCTCGCAGCACACCCTAGATAAGTATGGTTATAATGATGCTCATGAGTGTGCATGTGAAGATTGGGAGGTGCAGTATTATAAACAGTATTATTATCCTATAAGGCAAGCTATAGTTATCACCCATAAAGAATTAGAAGAGCAGTTGGGGGATGTGTACGATTATACTTACCATGACCTACTTGATGAACTAAGTGACTGGTATGGTATAGTAACTAATGATGAGAATTATGATGAGAATTATGATGAAGCAGAGAGCTGGGATTATTTTGATGACGATAAAGGAGGATACATTCAAGATTGGCATGCAGAGGATTTGCAAAGCGACGACATGATGTATCTCGTAAATCAACACTTCTATGAGGAATCAAGTATCCTCGACGAACAAGAACAACCAATAAATGAATTTTTTCCAGGAACATTAATGGATGTGGGAAAGAAACCTGGAGATATATGGCAATTATTTTTTTCAGAAAAATGGGCAGCTATAGGACCACAAGGATTTCGTATGTCTTATATACTTAAAAAAGATGCAGAAATATGGGCTAAAACAGGAAAAGATGATTTTGGTAATGATGAAAATAAACTTAAACAAGATATATCATGGGATGAACCAAAATCACTCAACGAACAAGACGGTGAACAATTAAAGATGTGGCCAACAGGACAATGGAATTTTCCGGTAAGTGGTTTAGAGAAAACGGAGATGAAATATGTGGAACACGCATTACCAGAACCTCTAGTCACAAAGATTTTTAAAAGATGGGATGAAAAAGGTATAGACTTTAGTATATTAAAAATGTTAGGTATCGATAAGGGATTTGCATTACTACAAACCATGTTATTGAAAAGATATTTACAATTCACAACCACACCAATTCCAGTATCTACTACATTTGATTGTAATGATTTAAAAGAGTTATTTGAGAGAGAGAGTAGAGAGTATAATCTGGAGTATATAGAAGAATATCTATGTGGTGATGATTCATTTTGGGACCATGAAGATTGGTACCATTATGAATGGGAGAGTTACATGACAGACACTATTGATGAACGTAATTGGAACACTATAAGTGAAATTTTTGGTGGTGTATCTCAGTCAGTCGCGGAAGATATATTACAGAGAAGTTCTTCTAGTGAAGAAGTTGATGAACTAATAGAAAAATATGATGAAGAAATAGATGAGATTCAAAACTATATAGTATGGGCAAATAATGATGAAACAGAATATGCCACCAAAAGTGCTATGTCTCAAGATATAGAAGATAAACTAGCGGAACACTTCCAACACGAAGGACGATTGAATACAGATGATAAGGGAAGTAAGAGTTGGATTATTGATGGAGATTTAAGAGATTATGTAAATGATAAATGGGACAACACCGAAGATGTATTCCAACATCATGGAGATTACATGAACCAAACTTTAGAAGATGTAATACTAGACTTGGGAAAAGACTACATGAAACCAGATGTGATATTTAAGCTACTAATGGATGAAGAATATTCCTTCTGGGATTACTGTGAAGGTAAACAGGGAGACTGCCTCCAACCCGAAACAAAATTTTTTGACGGTTATTGGATGCCAGATATTGATATTAATGATAGTCTAGCAGATAGATTGGGTGAACTAACTTATAGTGGTTCCCAATTAACTTACGAACCAAAAGTAACCACACCTTTACAAGAACAAGATGAAGAAGACCAATTAGATGAAACCCCTTTCACTAAGCTAGATGTTAATATCATGAATCGTTTAGCAAAAATATTTTCCAAAGAACAAATAAGAAATATATGGGAAGAAGCTGAAGACAATCTGCCTGGTGATGTACATAAAAAATTTATTGACTTTATAAAACTATTTGGTGTAGACACATCCAGTAGAGAAGACTGGGCAAGAGCAACAAGATTTGCAAAATGGGCTGATGCCAACTGGGATGAAGTTGAAAGAATAAAAGAGATATCATTAGGTGATGATTTTGACCCTCAAATTACATACGACTTAGATTTTGGTACAGTGACCAACCCAATTAAAGAATGGCCAAATTTATATAATATAGAAGCTACAGAACACTATTGGGTAAAAGAATACAGGTATGGTGAAGGGGAATTCGCTGGTTATGGGGAAGACGACGCGAGACAAAAAGCACTAGATTCATGGTATGAGCATGATATTGATATGGAATATGGAGAACAAGGAGATACTGACGACCATGATATGGATGTTGAAAGTGTTACCTATAGTACAACACTAAAAGAAGCAAGAATGGAAGGTTTATTATACCACACAGGTATGTTAAGAGAAATGGACTTTGATAGAGGCAATCTATTAAAGCTAGCAAAGAATACAAAAGGTGGGTTAGGTGGTGGAAGAGGAGAAGTATTTAGATTTTTAGAAAACCTCAGAGAGAGTGGTCTAGTAAATATGTTCCAAGCAACTGACTTCTTATGGTCAGGTAAAGACTGGTTAATAAAATATTTAGATTTCAAACACCCAGAAAGATTAGAAGACCCAGATGAAAATATACAATATCTATTAGATAACGCAAATAGAATGAGAGATGTGTTGGTGATACTTCTAATGGATAGAGCCGATAGAGAAGGTAAGACACCTGATTTAGATAATATGAATAGAGAAATAAGACCACTAGCTCAAGACCTAGTTAAAATTTGGTCAATACAATTATAAACTATGACAGAATTCGAACCAGAATATTCTATTAGGAGAGGTAGACAACACTACGCAATGAATGTGGAAGACACACCACATGAGTCTGTTACCGGTTTACATAATTATTTGGTGAAAAAATCACCATTTAATTATATGGGGTTTGATTATTATCTTAGTGCTGTCCCTGATAACATGCCCGACTCTGCCCGTATAGATGTATTTGTACCAATGTTAGACACAGGACGTAATGCAGATAAATTATGGAGTGGAGAAAGAATAAGATATTATGAGGATTTAGGTATAGACGATTTCGATTATGATTATGAGGAAGAGATAGAGGCTCCATATATAATGCAAAATCCTGTCTTACATGATATCCAATATAATCAGAAATATGGAGAGCATTATGACTATGATGAGAGGTTTAGAGATGACCATCCTGAGGAGATGCTCAAATACGACAAGAGGGAAAGTGATTTTATTAATGAACCAGGCGCTGCTTATGAATGGGCATGGAGAGAAAGATATAGTGACCTAAAAAATGAGATGGATAAACTAGGTAAATTATTTGGTATAGAAGGAATTTTAATTAATAGAGACCCTAATCGCCCATGGATGAGACAAGCAGATAGTTACGGTAATGAAAATATTAGACCAGGAAAGACTGTGCCAAGAGATGAATTAAGGTATGGTGAAATAGTAAAGGAACAAGTAGACCCAGAAGAGTTTGGAATTGTAGATGGTGAAGCAGGAAGGATAGAAGATGAAACTGATTTTGGGGATGGTAAACCATTTACCCCTTTGGAGACAAGAATATTAAACACTTTACACAAATACTTAAAAAAGTCTGAATTACAACAACTAAGTCAAGAAACACCGGAGAATTATGGAGCACTAAGTCAAAAATTTTGGGATGTAATGAAAATATTTGGTATTACAACAACCACCACAGAAAATAATACCAGAGTATCTAAGTACGCAAAATGGGCTTTAGATAACTGGA
>JGI25134J35505_10000492_pt1 | contig 15807 bp, 9 predicted proteins | sample ETNvirnome_6_100_FD_35505 | JGI IMG/M metagenome (IMG submission 35505) | reverse complement strand
TTTCCAATAAGTGCCGGTTAAACTTTACATATAACTTTTACATTCACGGGTAATTGTCCCGATATTAAAACCTGTCTTTACAGATCTTTATTTAATTCTATTTAATTCTTTACTACTATAATCTGGTATAACAGACCTCTTTATTTACTTTCTAATTTCCTTAAAGGAAGGTGGTAAATGAAGTAATGGTGGAGGATAAGGAGATTTGGGGATAAATATAACCCGTCCTTTAATCTGTATCTCCAACAATATCAGGTATTTACGGGTATATTTTTTATATCTAAATAACTAAATTATACTGACCTTTATATTCGTCCTATATGGTCGTTTCGTATGTCCTTCTATACCTATCCCTACCTTTTATTATATCTCTCCGTATAGACGATATTAGACCCCTTAAAATAGATTTTATATCTATACCACTATCCCTATTTTCTGTGTTCTTTTGGGAAATATATTTTTATTCCAATCAACACCTACCATTTGATCCAACTGGCTATTCTTTGGTATTAAATCTTTTAATTCTTTTTTCTTGATCTTTATTCTAAACCCACCATCTATTCCATCATAACTATTCATCATATTTATACTCTTTCTGTATATTATATCTTCCAATCTGTCTGTATCCCAGTTTATACGGGACACCCAACCATCGTGATGTGGTAATATAAAACTCCGTTGTTCTTCTTCTATAACAAACAATAGTAATCCACTTTCTATTCCCTGTATGAAATGACTTTGGAGTTTTCCCCTACTTTTAAGTCCATATCCTTTTTTTGTTCTTGGTTTTTCTATATTCAGGTGTATTGGTTTTCCAACTGGGTTATACAATCTTTCTTTCAGTCCAGTATATTTAGTTTTCCACCCTTTTCGTAAATGACTATAAAACTTATCTACATCTATCCAGAGATTTCTTATTGTATCGTTGTTGGTAATATCGTTCCACAGATCTATACTTTCATTTTGGGTATTGGTATATTTTATACACTCGTTCATTATTGCACTTACTTTTATTTTCTTTGTTTCCCTATCAGTCCATTTTGGAGTATCTATTGTCGAACCATATATTATTTCTATTAGTATAAGTTTAATCAGTCCTACATCTACTCCAATATCCCCAGAGATTTTCTCACGGGTTTCTTTCGTGTTTCTAACATACTTACCGATATTATCTAACGGGGAACCACCAATCATTTTGTTATACTGATATACGATATTGTAATGTGCGTTTTCTAAATCATATTCGTAGTATCCACAACCCCCCATAACAATATATCTTATTATTTTTCTCATATTTTGTAGGTTCAGTTTCCCGTCTCCATATAATCTACCAGAAGGTTTCTCGTTGTATGGTTGTAGTATTCTACCCTGTCCTATAATATCTATACTTGTTTTCTGGTCTAACTCTAAACAATCAAGGTGTATATCATCTATTTTCTTTAAGGATAGTTCATCATAATCCACACCTAAACTTTTAAGTACATCTAACCAGTAGTTTATTTTATACAGCTCATGTGCAGTCCCAGATTTATACTTAAAGATAGTTTCCCACATTATTCTTTGTAGGTATAGGTTCTCTTTGTTTAACTGGACTACAACATCAAAAGGATATTTACGGGGATCCGTAGTTCTTATTATTTCACCTTCCGTTATTTTATTTACACTATATTTTCTAATATCCCTTATCTTGTTTCCACTACGATCTGGGATACTATGGATTTTCTTTCCGTGAATATAAACCTTATCACAGAGTATCTTTATTTCAGGTTTTAATTTATATTTTCTTGTAGATCCACCGTACCGGCCATCACCAACCCTTACTCCACCAAGATCGTCAAAACAGATACCCATTACCCTTTTATATCCAACACTACCTTTCTTCTTTCTCTGTCCCAGTTTATTTTCTAATTCTTGATATGGGATACTTACACAATCGTCATCGTCTTTATGACTTTGTAGGTTTCCGTAATAGCACTCCACAACATAGTTAGTCAGAATATATTTTATATCATTTATCGTTCCCCAGGTCTTACTCCTTACAGACCAATCTAAATCCCTGAATTCCTGTATTTCATTATCCAATAATTCTATAAGGTCTGACCTGATGGTCGTATTTATTCTCTGTCGTTCATACTCATTTTTAGTGAGTTTATCTCTTTTCTTTTTTCCGTCAATCTTTCCCATAATCTTTGTTCCGGTATAATTTCCTTTTATTTTACCAACACAGGTTTCGTTGATCCATAATGGTAGTTATACACCCGTATAAGTTGAGTTTCACTCCAACCATTTTTACCTTCCTGTTTTGTAGGTATTCCAACCTCGTTCATTTGTTTTTTTATTTTATACCAACTCCAACCCCGAGTTCTCTTGTTCTTTATATTCCTTACCACCTTCATTTCATAACCATCTTCATATAACACTCCGTTCTTTACATATACTCCATACGGGGTTGTCCCGTTATATTTCAGTCCGTTGGTCTTTTTATATCTTATTGCCTCCTGGGTTCTTTCTTTAATCCTCAGTAATTCATTTTCGGCGTAAAGTGATTTTTGTTTCATACTAAAACGTCCGCCGGGAGTTCTCGTATCTAAACCAGACATTAGGTCAATAATATAAACCCCTTTCTCATAACACATTTGTTCCAGTTGGAGTAATTCTATCAAGGTTCTACCTACCCGGTCCCAGTCCCAAACAATCATACCATCTACCATATTAGTTTCTATTGTCTCCCATAATCTCTTAAAACCTTCTGTATTTATTTTTCCTCCACTTATTCCTTCCTGTTTAATCAGTTCTACGAGATCTAAATTATTATCTTTACAATATCTCTTTATTTTACTTTCTTGGTTTTTAGGAGTTATTGTTTGTTTTAGTGTAGATGATCTAATATATCCTATTATTTTATCCATTTCTTATATTTCCTTATATCTTCTTTCGGTAGTAATTTATACAGGTATTCTCTACAAATCAAGGTTTTTTACTTACACCTCCTTCGTAGTGTTAGTATATCTTTTATCATTTACCCCCGTCTATACATATCTATTTTATAGGTTTCTACGGACTTTATAGACGATGGAACAAACAGAAAGTATTATTATACTTGATATACTTGATATACTTATTTAATGGGGTATTAAAACCAATCTGTCTTTACCACAAACAACACAGAGTTCTTTTTTATTATTATTTCACTTATACCTTTTAGTTCATCACCCTTTATTTCATTTTCACAGGCCATACATCTTATACCAAGGTTCTTTGTTGTTGTTATTTGTTCTCTTTTCCAGTTTCCTTTATATGGTTTATCACCTACTGGATTGGAAGTTATATTGGTGTTTATTAAACGATACTCTACTACTTTATTTTCTCTATAAACTGCAAAGAAATCATAACGATCACATTTAGGACACTTTATTATACCTTTATTTATTTTATCACCCCGTATCTTTTCATTATCATCATATCACCCCGTATTGTTTCAGGACTTTTATTATATTTCTTTCCCAGTTCTCTACAGACTACTCTATTTCCTTTTTTATCTATAACATCTAATCCCATATCTATCATATCTGTATGATATAGTTGTAGAGTGGAACTCTCACCATCTAATAGTCCAAACTTTCTTAAATTATTTCCCACCTTTCTCATCCTGTTTTTATATCCCAACTCCTTATCCATATCGGCAGCAGTCATCTTATCTTTGTTCTCTAAATAAAAAACCTCCGTAGAATTATACGAAGGTTCTTTACTTGTTATTATTTGTTTTACTGGTGTTTTATCTAACTTTAATTTACTTTTTTTTTGGACTTTGATTTTTTACGACTTGTCTTGGTAGTGGGTAGTTGATTGTAGAACGTTTCTCTGTCTATTATACACACCCTTTTACCATCTTGTATTCCAACCGGGGTCACCTTCATCTTACCTTTTAGAATTAGTCCCTGTATTTTTTTGTGGGATACACCAAGTTCGTCTGCTAGTTGTAGTGATGAAACCATTTCACTCATTTTCTTTTTCTCCTATTATTGTTCTAATCTAATCTAACACTTTTTTTAGGTAGATCGTAAATAATTTTATTCCATCTCCTGAGTTGTTCTAATTCTATCGCTATGGTATGGATACTTGTATGATATTTATACTCGTCATCTTTATCGTAATCACTATAATTTTTAATCCACTCACTCCTATCTTCGTTTAATTCCTTATCACTCATCAACACAACCTGGTCTATGAAATCCTGTATAACATCGTCCAGTATATCTTGGAGTTCTCTTGTATGATATACCTTCTGGACTAATTTATCTACACCCTCTCCCATTTTTTCTTTCTCTATTCTTTTCTGTATTCCTGATATTAAATCTCGTAGTTCTTTAGCGTTCTGGTTCCAATCCTCCCACTCTTCTTTATTCTCTATCGTTAGTATATCTTCGGTCTGGTTCATCAGTTTTTCCCAATCATCATAATCTATAAAATGGTACTTAAATATAGGACCCACCTTTTTAATTCTAAACGGACTGGTATTTTTTTTATCACTCATTATTATACTCCTAATTATTTTATACAGCTCATGTGCTGGGTCGTTCTCCGGATCTTCATTTGGTTGTCTGTTTGTAGTATAGTAATGGTAGTGTTGATCTACCCTTTTATACTACGATGGTAGTTTTTCTACTATACATTTAGTTCCTCTTTATTGGGTTTCCAGTTCTTTAACCAGATCTCAAATTCATCCAACGAACCTTCGAAGTCATATTTTTCTTTTTCACCTTCTTTCCAACCATCTTTCGTCCAGTGCATCTTCTTCTTACCACCAACTATTGTTTCACCACTATAAACTCTATTTGTTAAATCTTCATTTTCGTCATCCAATTCTACATCACCAGTAAAATGACGAAATTTGCCTTGTAGTATATCTATTGGTTTCTTCTTATTCATCTTCCATCTCTTTAAGGACTTTCTTTGATAATATACTTTTTATACGGGGAGTGAATGCCAGTTCTAATTGTTCCTTCACTTTATCCAGTTGTAGTTCTCTACCCATTAAAGTAAAGGATATAATATATTGTTGTAGTTTCTTTAATCGTTCCCACCAGTAAATATATTCTTTCCCTTCCTCGTGTTTCTCTGTATTATGGTTCAGTATATCAAATAGTATTTCCAGATACTCGTTCTGGTAATTATCTAACTTATCTTTTATTTCTTCTTCTCTACTCATATTATATTTCTTATTCTTTCTACTTGGTTGTCTGTAATCATACTACTTGTATATTTTTCCCTATTATTTTTTCTCAGGAATTCGTTTATTTGATCTTCACTAAATCTAACCGACTTTCCAAACTTGTAATATCCTAAACTATTGTCCTTCATTTTATTATCTATCGTAGATATACTTAAACCCAGTATTTCAGTTAAATCGTATTTGTTGTATAAGTTTTCCATATTAAAACTCTCCTATTTATCTTGTTGCGTGTTAGGGTCCTTTTGTAAATTATAGGATCCCCTGGTTATACTATTAAATATCATATACCATTATATTCCATTATATTTTATTTAATATAACATCTACCACCACCCAATTTTTCCAGATCCCCAGATCGTTGATCTATCCGATTTCCAATAAGTGCCGGTTAAACTTTACATATAACTTTTACATTCACGGGTAATTGTCCCGATATTAAAACCTGTCTTTACAGATCTTTATTTAATTCTATTTAATTCTTTACTACTATAATCTGGTATAACAGACCTCTTTATTTACTTTCTAATTTCCTTAAAGGAAGGTGGTAAATGAAGTAATGGTGGAGGATAAGGAGATTTGGGGATAAATATAACCCGTCCTTTAATCTGTATCTCCAACAATATCAGGTATTTACGGGTATATTTTTTATATCTAAATAACTAAATTATACTGACCTTTATATTCGTCCTATATGGTCGTTTCGTATGTCCTTCTATACCTATCCCTACCTTTTATTATATCTCTCCGTATAGACGATATTAGACCCCTTAAAATAGATTTTATATCTATACCACTATCCCTATTTTCTGTGTTCTTTTGGGAAATATATTTTTATTCCAATCAACACCTACCATTTGATCCAACTGGCTATTCTTTGGTATTAAATCTTTTAATTCTTTTTTCTTGATCTTTATTCTAAACCCACCATCTATTCCATCATAACTATTCATCATATTTATACTCTTTCTGTATATTATATCTTCCAATCTGTCTGTATCCCAGTTTATACGGGACACCCAACCATCGTGATGTGGTAATATAAAACTCCGTTGTTCTTCTTCTATAACAAACAATAGTAATCCACTTTCTATTCCCTGTATGAAATGACTTTGGAGTTTTCCCCTACTTTTAAGTCCATATCCTTTTTTTGTTCTTGGTTTTTCTATATTCAGGTGTATTGGTTTTCCAACTGGGTTATACAATCTTTCTTTCAGTCCAGTATATTTAGTTTTCCACCCTTTTCGTAAATGACTATAAAACTTATCTACATCTATCCAGAGATTTCTTATTGTATCGTTGTTGGTAATATCGTTCCACAGATCTATACTTTCATTTTGGGTATTGGTATATTTTATACACTCGTTCATTATTGCACTTACTTTTATTTTCTTTGTTTCCCTATCAGTCCATTTTGGAGTATCTATTGTCGAACCATATATTATTTCTATTAGTATAAGTTTAATCAGTCCTACATCTACTCCAATATCCCCAGAGATTTTCTCACGGGTTTCTTTCGTGTTTCTAACATACTTACCGATATTATCTAACGGGGAACCACCAATCATTTTGTTATACTGATATACGATATTGTAATGTGCGTTTTCTAAATCATATTCGTAGTATCCACAACCCCCCATAACAATATATCTTATTATTTTTCTCATATTTTGTAGGTTCAGTTTCCCGTCTCCATATAATCTACCAGAAGGTTTCTCGTTGTATGGTTGTAGTATTCTACCCTGTCCTATAATATCTATACTTGTTTTCTGGTCTAACTCTAAACAATCAAGGTGTATATCATCTATTTTCTTTAAGGATAGTTCATCATAATCCACACCTAAACTTTTAAGTACATCTAACCAGTAGTTTATTTTATACAGCTCATGTGCAGTCCCAGATTTATACTTAAAGATAGTTTCCCACATTATTCTTTGTAGGTATAGGTTCTCTTTGTTTAACTGGACTACAACATCAAAAGGATATTTACGGGGATCCGTAGTTCTTATTATTTCACCTTCCGTTATTTTATTTACACTATATTTTCTAATATCCCTTATCTTGTTTCCACTACGATCTGGGATACTATGGATTTTCTTTCCGTGAATATAAACCTTATCACAGAGTATCTTTATTTCAGGTTTTAATTTATATTTTCTTGTAGATCCACCGTACCGGCCATCACCAACCCTTACTCCACCAAGATCGTCAAAACAGATACCCATTACCCTTTTATATCCAACACTACCTTTCTTCTTTCTCTGTCCCAGTTTATTTTCTAATTCTTGATATGGGATACTTACACAATCGTCATCGTCTTTATGACTTTGTAGGTTTCCGTAATAGCACTCCACAACATAGTTAGTCAGAATATATTTTATATCATTTATCGTTCCCCAGGTCTTACTCCTTACAGACCAATCTAAATCCCTGAATTCCTGTATTTCATTATCCAATAATTCTATAAGGTCTGACCTGATGGTCGTATTTATTCTCTGTCGTTCATACTCATTTTTAGTGAGTTTATCTCTTTTCTTTTTTCCGTCAATCTTTCCCATAATCTTTGTTCCGGTATAATTTCCTTTTATTTTACCAACACAGGTTTCGTTGATCCATAATGGTAGTTATACACCCGTATAAGTTGAGTTTCACTCCAACCATTTTTACCTTCCTGTTTTGTAGGTATTCCAACCTCGTTCATTTGTTTTTTTATTTTATACCAACTCCAACCCCGAGTTCTCTTGTTCTTTATATTCCTTACCACCTTCATTTCATAACCATCTTCATATAACACTCCGTTCTTTACATATACTCCATACGGGGTTGTCCCGTTATATTTCAGTCCGTTGGTCTTTTTATATCTTATTGCCTCCTGGGTTCTTTCTTTAATCCTCAGTAATTCATTTTCGGCGTAAAGTGATTTTTGTTTCATACTAAAACGTCCGCCGGGAGTTCTCGTATCTAAACCAGACATTAGGTCAATAATATAAACCCCTTTCTCATAACACATTTGTTCCAGTTGGAGTAATTCTATCAAGGTTCTACCTACCCGGTCCCAGTCCCAAACAATCATACCATCTACCATATTAGTTTCTATTGTCTCCCATAATCTCTTAAAACCTTCTGTATTTATTTTTCCTCCACTTATTCCTTCCTGTTTAATCAGTTCTACGAGATCTAAATTATTATCTTTACAATATCTCTTTATTTTACTTTCTTGGTTTTTAGGAGTTATTGTTTGTTTTAGTGTAGATGATCTAATATATCCTATTATTTTATCCATTTCTTATATTTCCTTATATCTTCTTTCGGTAGTAATTTATACAGGTATTCTCTACAAATCAAGGTTTTTTACTTACACCTCCTTCGTAGTGTTAGTATATCTTTTATCATTTACCCCCGTCTATACATATCTATTTTATAGGTTTCTACGGACTTTATAGACGATGGAACAAACAGAAAGTATTATTATACTTGATATACTTGATATACTTATTTAATGGGGTATTAAAACCAATCTGTCTTTACCACAAACAACACAGAGTTCTTTTTTATTATTATTTCACTTATACCTTTTAGTTCATCACCCTTTATTTCATTTTCACAGGCCATACATCTTATACCAAGGTTCTTTGTTGTTGTTATTTGTTCTCTTTTCCAGTTTCCTTTATATGGTTTATCACCTACTGGATTGGAAGTTATATTGGTGTTTATTAAACGATACTCTACTACTTTATTTTCTCTATAAACTGCAAAGAAATCATAACGATCACATTTAGGACACTTTATTATACCTTTATTTATTTTATCACCCCGTATCTTTTCATTATCATCATATCACCCCGTATTGTTTCAGGACTTTTATTATATTTCTTTCCCAGTTCTCTACAGACTACTCTATTTCCTTTTTTATCTATAACATCTAATCCCATATCTATCATATCTGTATGATATAGTTGTAGAGTGGAACTCTCACCATCTAATAGTCCAAACTTTCTTAAATTATTTCCCACCTTTCTCATCCTGTTTTTATATCCCAACTCCTTATCCATATCGGCAGCAGTCATCTTATCTTTGTTCTCTAAATAAAAAACCTCCGTAGAATTATACGAAGGTTCTTTACTTGTTATTATTTGTTTTACTGGTGTTTTATCTAACTTTAATTTACTTTTTTTTTGGACTTTGATTTTTTACGACTTGTCTTGGTAGTGGGTAGTTGATTGTAGAACGTTTCTCTGTCTATTATACACACCCTTTTACCATCTTGTATTCCAACCGGGGTCACCTTCATCTTACCTTTTAGAATTAGTCCCTGTATTTTTTTGTGGGATACACCAAGTTCGTCTGCTAGTTGTAGTGATGAAACCATTTCACTCATTTTCTTTTTCTCCTATTATTGTTCTAATCTAATCTAACACTTTTTTTAGGTAGATCGTAAATAATTTTATTCCATCTCCTGAGTTGTTCTAATTCTATCGCTATGGTATGGATACTTGTATGATATTTATACTCGTCATCTTTATCGTAATCACTATAATTTTTAATCCACTCACTCCTATCTTCGTTTAATTCCTTATCACTCATCAACACAACCTGGTCTATGAAATCCTGTATAACATCGTCCAGTATATCTTGGAGTTCTCTTGTATGATATACCTTCTGGACTAATTTATCTACACCCTCTCCCATTTTTTCTTTCTCTATTCTTTTCTGTATTCCTGATATTAAATCTCGTAGTTCTTTAGCGTTCTGGTTCCAATCCTCCCACTCTTCTTTATTCTCTATCGTTAGTATATCTTCGGTCTGGTTCATCAGTTTTTCCCAATCATCATAATCTATAAAATGGTACTTAAATATAGGACCCACCTTTTTAATTCTAAACGGACTGGTATTTTTTTTATCACTCATTATTATACTCCTAATTATTTTATACAGCTCATGTGCTGGGTCGTTCTCCGGATCTTCATTTGGTTGTCTGTTTGTAGTATAGTAATGGTAGTGTTGATCTACCCTTTTATACTACGATGGTAGTTTTTCTACTATACATTTAGTTCCTCTTTATTGGGTTTCCAGTTCTTTAACCAGATCTCAAATTCATCCAACGAACCTTCGAAGTCATATTTTTCTTTTTCACCTTCTTTCCAACCATCTTTCGTCCAGTGCATCTTCTTCTTACCACCAACTATTGTTTCACCACTATAAACTCTATTTGTTAAATCTTCATTTTCGTCATCCAATTCTACATCACCAGTAAAATGACGAAATTTGCCTTGTAGTATATCTATTGGTTTCTTCTTATTCATCTTCCATCTCTTTAAGGACTTTCTTTGATAATATACTTTTTATACGGGGAGTGAATGCCAGTTCTAATTGTTCCTTCACTTTATCCAGTTGTAGTTCTCTACCCATTAAAGTAAAGGATATAATATATTGTTGTAGTTTCTTTAATCGTTCCCACCAGTAAATATATTCTTTCCCTTCCTCGTGTTTCTCTGTATTATGGTTCAGTATATCAAATAGTATTTCCAGATACTCGTTCTGGTAATTATCTAACTTATCTTTTATTTCTTCTTCTCTACTCATATTATATTTCTTATTCTTTCTACTTGGTTGTCTGTAATCATACTACTTGTATATTTTTCCCTATTATTTTTTCTCAGGAATTCGTTTATTTGATCTTCACTAAATCTAACCGACTTTCCAAACTTGTAATATCCTAAACTATTGTCCTTCATTTTATTATCTATCGTAGATATACTTAAACCCAGTATTTCAGTTAAATCGTATTTGTTGTATAAGTTTTCCATATTAAAACTCTCCTATTTATCTTGTTGCGTGTTAGGGTCCTTTTGTAAATTATAGGATCCCCTGGTTATACTATTAAATATCATATACCATTATATTCCATTATATTTTATTTAATATAACATCTACCACCACCCAATTTTTCCAGATCCCCAGATCGTTGATCTATCCGATTTCCAATAAGTGCCGGTTAAACTTTACATATAACTTTTACATTCACGGGTAATTGTCCCGATATTAAAACCTGTCTTTACAGATCTTTATTTAATTCTATTTAATTCTTTACTACTATAATCTGGTATAACAGACCTCTTTATTTACTTTCTAATTTCCTTAAAGGAAGGTGGTAAATGAAGTAATGGTGGAGGATAAGGAGATTTGGGGATAAATATAACCCGTCCTTTAATCTGTATCTCCAACAATATCAGGTATTTACGGGTATATTTTTTATATCTAAATAACTAAATTATACTGACCTTTATATTCGTCCTATATGGTCGTTTCGTATGTCCTTCTATACCTATCCCTACCTTTTATTATATCTCTCCGTATAGACGATATTAGACCCCTTAAAATAGATTTTATATCTATACCACTATCCCTATTTTCTGTGTTCTTTTGGGAAATATATTTTTATTCCAATCAACACCTACCATTTGATCCAACTGGCTATTCTTTGGTATTAAATCTTTTAATTCTTTTTTCTTGATCTTTATTCTAAACCCACCATCTATTCCATCATAACTATTCATCATATTTATACTCTTTCTGTATATTATATCTTCCAATCTGTCTGTATCCCAGTTTATACGGGACACCCAACCATCGTGATGTGGTAATATAAAACTCCGTTGTTCTTCTTCTATAACAAACAATAGTAATCCACTTTCTATTCCCTGTATGAAATGACTTTGGAGTTTTCCCCTACTTTTAAGTCCATATCCTTTTTTTGTTCTTGGTTTTTCTATATTCAGGTGTATTGGTTTTCCAACTGGGTTATACAATCTTTCTTTCAGTCCAGTATATTTAGTTTTCCACCCTTTTCGTAAATGACTATAAAACTTATCTACATCTATCCAGAGATTTCTTATTGTATCGTTGTTGGTAATATCGTTCCACAGATCTATACTTTCATTTTGGGTATTGGTATATTTTATACACTCGTTCATTATTGCACTTACTTTTATTTTCTTTGTTTCCCTATCAGTCCATTTTGGAGTATCTATTGTCGAACCATATATTATTTCTATTAGTATAAGTTTAATCAGTCCTACATCTACTCCAATATCCCCAGAGATTTTCTCACGGGTTTCTTTCGTGTTTCTAACATACTTACCGATATTATCTAACGGGGAACCACCAATCATTTTGTTATACTGATATACGATATTGTAATGTGCGTTTTCTAAATCATATTCGTAGTATCCACAACCCCCCATAACAATATATCTTATTATTTTTCTCATATTTTGTAGGTTCAGTTTCCCGTCTCCATATAATCTACCAGAAGGTTTCTCGTTGTATGGTTGTAGTATTCTACCCTGTCCTATAATATCTATACTTGTTTTCTGGTCTAACTCTAAACAATCAAGGTGTATATCATCTATTTTCTTTAAGGATAGTTCATCATAATCCACACCTAAACTTTTAAGNACATCTAACCAGTAGTTTATTTTATACAGCTCATGTGCAGTCCCAGATTTATACTTAAAGATAGTTTCCCACATTATTCTTTGTAGGTATAGGTTCTCTTTGTTTAACTGGACTACAACATCAAAAGGATATTTACGGGGATCCGTAGTTCTTATTATTTCACCTTCCGTTATTTTATTTACACTATATTTTCTAATATCCCTTATCTTGTTTCCACTACGATCTGGGATACTATGGATTTTCTTTCCGTGAATATAAACCTTATCACAGAGTATCTTTATTTCAGGTTTTAATTTATATTTTCTTGTAGATCCACCGTACCGGCCATCACCAACCCTTACTCCACCAAGATCGTCAAAACAGATACCCATTACCCTTTTATATCCAACACTACCTTTCTTCTTTCTCTGTCCCAGTTTATTTTCTAATTCTTGATATGGGATACTTACACAATCGTCATCGTCTTTATGACTTTGTAGGTTTCCGTAATAGCACTCCACAACATAGTTAGTCAGAATATATTTTATATCATTTATCGTTCCCCAGGTCTTACTCCTTACAGACCAATCTAAATCCCTGAATTCCTGTATTTCATTATCCAATAATTCTATAAGGTCTGACCTGATGGTCGTATTTATTCTCTGTCGTTCATACTCATTTTTAGTGAGTTTATCTCTTTTCTTTTTTCCGTCAATCTTTCCCATAATCTTTGTTCCGGTATAATTTCCTTTTATTTTACCAACACAGGTTTCGTTGATCCATAATGGTAGTTATACACCCGTATAAGTTGAGTTTCACTCCAACCATTTTTACCTTCCTGTTTTGTAGGTATTCCAACCTCGTTCATTTGTTTTTTTATTTTATACCAACTCCAACCCCGAGTTCTCTTGTTCTTTATATTCCTTACCACCTTCATTTCATAACCATCTTCATATAACACTCCGTTCTTTACATATACTCCATACGGGGTTGTCCCGTTATATTTCAGTCCGTTGGTCTTTTTATATCTTATTGCCTCCTGGGTTCTTTCTTTAATCCTCAGTAATTCATTTTCGGCGTAAAGTGATTTTTGTTTCATACTAAAACGTCCGCCGGGAGTTCTCGTATCTAAACCAGACATTAGGTCAATAATATAAACCCCTTTCTCATAACACATTTGTTCCAGTTGGAGTAATTCTATCAAGGTTCTACCTACCCGGTCCCAGTCCCAAACAATCATACCATCTACCATATTAGTTTCTATTGTCTCCCATAATCTCTTAAAACCTTCTGTATTTATTTTTCCTCCACTTATTCCTTCCTGTTTAATCAGTTCTACGAGATCTAAATTATTATCTTTACAATATCTCTTTATTTTACTTTCTTGGTTTTTAGGAGTTATTGTTTGTTTTAGTGTAGATGATCTAATATATCCTATTATTTTATCCATTTCTTATATTTCCTTATATCTTCTTTCGGTAGTAATTTATACAGGTATTCTCTACAAATCAAGGTTTTTTACTTACACCTCCTTCGTAGTGTTAGTATATCTTTTATCATTTACCCCCGTCTATACATATCTATTTTATAGGTTTCTACGGACTTTATAGACGATGGAACAAACAGAAAGTATTATTATACTTGATATACTTGATATACTTATTTAATGGGGTATTAAAACCAATCTGTCTTTACCACAAACAACACAGAGTTCTTTTTTATTATTATTTCACTTATACCTTTTAGTTCATCACCCTTTATTTCATTTTCACAGGCCATACATCTTATACCAAGGTTCTTTGTTGTTGTTATTTGTTCTCTTTTCCAGTTTCCTTTATATGGTTTATCACCTACTGGATTGGAAGTTATATTGGTGTTTATTAAACGATACTCTACTACTTTATTTTCTCTATAAACTGCAAAGAAATCATAACGATCACATTTAGGACACTTTATTATACCTTTATTTATTTTATCACCCCGTATCTTTTCATTATCATCATATCACCCCGTATTGTTTCAGGACTTTTATTATATTTCTTTCCCAGTTCTCTACAGACTACTCTATTTCCTTTTTTATCTATAACATCTAATCCCATATCTATCATATCTGTATGATATAGTTGTAGAGTGGAACTCTCACCATCTAATAGTCCAAACTTTCTTAAATTATTTCCCACCTTTCTCATCCTGTTTTTATATCCCAACTCCTTATCCATATCGGCAGCAGTCATCTTATCTTTGTTCTCTAAATAAAAAACCTCCGTAGAATTATACGAAGGTTCTTTACTTGTTATTATTTGTTTTACTGGTGTTTTATCTAACTTTAATTTACTTTTTTTTTGGACTTTGATTTTTTACGACTTGTCTTGGTAGTGGGTAGTTGATTGTAGAACGTTTCTCTGTCTATTATACACACCCTTTTACCATCTTGTATTCCAACCGGGGTCACCTTCATCTTACCTTTTAGAATTAGTCCCTGTATTTTTTTGTGGGATACACCAAGTTCGTCTGCTAGTTGTAGTGATGAAACCATTTCACTCATTTTCTTTTTCTCCTATTATTGTTCTAATCTAATCTAACACTTTTTTTAGGTAGATCGTAAATAATTTTATTCCATCTCCTGAGTTGTTCTAATTCTATCGCTATGGTATGGATACTTGTATGATATTTATACTCGTCATCTTTATCGTAATCACTATAATTTTTAATCCACTCACTCCTATCTTCGTTTAATTCCTTATCACTCATCAACACAACCTGGTCTATGAAATCCTGTATAACATCGTCCAGTATATCTTGGAGTTCTCTTGTATGATATACCTTCTGGACTAATTTATCTACACCCTCTCCCATTTTTTCTTTCTCTATTCTTTTCTGTATTCCTGATATTAAATCTCGTAGTTCTTTAGCGTTCTGGTTCCAATCCTCCCACTCTTCTTTATTCTCTATCGTTAGTATATCTTCGGTCTGGTTCATCAGTTTTTCCCAATCATCATAATCTATAAAATGGTACTTAAATATAGGACCCACCTTTTTAATTCTAAACGGACTGGTATTTTTTTTATCACTCATTATTATACTCCTAATTATTTTATACAGCTCATGTGCTGGGTCGTTCTCCGGATCTTCATTTGGTT
>JGI25134J35505_10000474_pt1 | contig 16116 bp, 16 predicted proteins | sample ETNvirnome_6_100_FD_35505 | JGI IMG/M metagenome (IMG submission 35505) | reverse complement strand
TTGAAACCTCCGCTAAAGGAGCTTTCGTCCAGGGCCTGCCAGGAAATGGCAGGCGCGTACGTGTTGAAACACCGCCCTCGTGGACTTGGGTTGCATATTCGACGGGCCAGGTGAAAGTCACCTCGTCACCGTTGATTTGCCTTGTCTGACTGGCGCGAAGCCTGCCAGTGTCCACGATGTCCCGAACTTCAGGTTCGGTTGGATATTCCCACTTCACTGCAGAAATCTCTTCAGTGAAACGAGTATCCAGCCACGTAGATAATTGACGAATGGCAGCACTAACCGCACGGTCAGTGGCACCTTCTAGATCAAGCTTCTTGCGTGGTGTTGCCATCAGGGGCCTCCGATGACACGGAACACTCCACGGATCTGTTGCCGTAAGTCCGAATAATCGTTCTTCGGCATCGAAAGATCCCAAACAAACTCAAACCGTCCTCGGTATCCGTTGATCACAGCGTCGGCTTGGGAGCCGTTGGTGATACGGGTATCGAGTTTTGCTGGAGTTAATAGGCGGCCTTCACAGGAATACGTCGTGGTGTCGGCACCGGGCTCGCCTTTCCAATCGGGGGATTGGAGTTTTATGGCGGCTAGGTATTCGACACTCTCGGAATTTGACGTGGTGGTGATCGTGTTCCCGGTCGCTGGATCCGTTGAATACACCTCATTCGCCAGCTGAAAACTCAACTGAGCGTTCCCGTGAGGGGCGTATTTAGCAACGGTGGCAGCCGGAATCGTCATCAGTACGAGAATCCGCAAGCTGGGAGTGTGCCCAGCATTAACTTGTATTCCTGCCCATAAAGGGTGGCGTCAAGTCGATCTCCAGTTGGGGAACTGGAGATCACACCGACTTGAAGGCCCATCTGCATTGTGCGGATCGCCAATTTGTGCGCTGTCAAATACTGGATGGCGTCATTGCGAATCAACTCTGGATTCGTTGCCGACCACCCGGTCGTTGGACATATACGGATGGCTTCCCCTAACGCACCGTCCACTACATCAGTGGATTGTTCACCGAACTCGGGGAAACGAGCTAAGAATTCGGTGCGCGTAGGGTCTGCCATCTCAGCCGTTACCTGTGGTAATTGCTGTCACTCTCTTGGAGACTGCATTCTTCACCCGAATACGCTTGTCCTTGGCATCCCACTTCTTCAGTTGATCCAGGTCGAAACTATCCTCGATCAGACGCAGTGCGTCAGTCAAAGACAAGTCGCTGATTGAATCGTTCTTTGGAGTGGGGACTTCGGCAGCACTAGGAGCGCCGAAATGTGCCGTTGGCTTCTCTTCCTCGATGCGGATTGCACCAAGGCTGAGAAGACGCTTGATCACATCTTTGTCCTTTATCTTGTCCCACACAGCAGAGTCGAAGTCTCGATGGACTCCGGCACTGAGTGAGACATGTTCGACCTTGCGATTACCAGCACTGGGCATAAAGGAGAATCCCAAAGAGGAATCCTTGTCCATTGGTGGGTTGTCTAGGTCGGGGCGATAAACGATGATCATGTTCTGGTGAAGTCTTGTGGTGTCCTATTCAGAATAGGTTAGAGAAGACTAAAGGATTAGTCCTCTTCCATCACGATCACACTCTTCGGGTAGTAGATGCAGGTTCCACCAATCCGAGAATGGGCAGCGATTGAGAACTCAAGCTCCTGACGAGTAGGAGGCAGGAATTCCAGTGGCTGCGGGATGTGCAGTTGGAGCTTGTCGGGGGAACGGTCATAAGTGATGATCCGGTCCTTCGTCAGATTGCCGTCTGACTTGCTGGCTTCGAGCTCGTTGATTGGCTCGATAGCAGTGATGAATGGATTCGTTCTCAGGAAGAACTCCATCACGGTTACATCAGAAGCATCGCTACGTGGAGTTGTAGAGATGATCCTGAATACCTCGTAAGGCACCAGCATTGTGTTGGGCTGTTCCTTCATGTTGGAACCGTTCACCAATCTGGTGGCGGGCTCGTTCAGAAGGTCGAGCATCTCGTCAGTAGTGGTCGCCGTGTCGGTGAACCACTTGTCTGGAACGATTTTGTCAGTCTGGTCTGAGTTGAAAAAGCCCTTCATCCCACTAGGGGTGTCGCCAAAGAAGGCGATCTCTTGGACTTTTTCCTCGTAAGCACGGCGCACTGCATTAGCGCGACGTTGCTCAAGACTCATGCCAGGAACCATTGCCGCAGCTCTGGTCTCTTGCACTGTGTAGGCGAAACTTGCGCCAAGGGAGCGAACCGGGTTGGTTACTTCCTTGCGCAGAACGTCAGCACGGGGAAGATCCTGTGCCTTGTCCTGGATCACCTTCATGGATCCCTGCTTATCGAATACTCGATAGGTGTAGGAATCAGCGCCAGGTGCTACTTCCGTGGAAATCGGAAGCAGCTGCGCGTATTTAATGTCGGCATACTCGACCTCGAAGCTGCGAGCCAGAATGGTCTCCAGCTCACGGGCGAGAAAGATGCCAACCTCGTCGTTGCGAATTTCAGAGGCCATGATCAGGTGTCGGCGGTGAATGTGGCGGCTGGGATGTCCAGCTCAAGAAGGGCCAGACCTGCGGCAGAACTTTCAGAAAGCCAACGAGCGCCAGTGGCGACCTTGACTGTCTTGTTGGCAGCGGCTGTTTTGGTGAAACGGCCCTGGTCCTGTCCAGCAGTTGTGCCCGAATTGTCCAGAAGGAAGAAACGCACGTCATCGCCAAAAGCGATGGCTGTAGCCGAATAAACCCAAATCACGCCTTTCGACATGACGTTGAGGACTTGGTCGTCTGGGTAACCGGCGTACTTAGCGCCAGCAGCGTCAGTACGAAGGTTGGTGGGATTAGGTACATAAGCACCATTACCACTCGATACACCCTCGAAAGCGAAGGAATCAATTGAGATTCCAACGATGTTGGTGGCAGCACCCGCCAGATCCACCGCATACTGGAAATTGGTGGTGGGAGTGTTGTCAATCATCAGCATTCTTCCGAAAGGAAGTGCTGCACCTGACTGATTGTTGTAGCTGCGAGAGACGTATGCCTGCAAATCAGCAAGCATTCCCTCATGACCAGCTACAAGTTCCTGTGGATAGGAGCCTTGAGCACCGGCTGGATCCGCAACTGTTGTTGCTGTGTAAGTGACTGCCATGACTATTTAGTGGCGGTGAGAGTGGACTTCCAGGCACCTGACAGCTGTGAGCGGTAGGCGTCTACTGGATTGGCCTGTTTGTGGCCAGCGCCAGCCAGGGCATCACGCAAACCAACAGTGCTGTCAGCGCGGTCATCCGCAGCATCGAGATTGCTCTCTTCGCTGACTTCTTCATCAGAAGCGGTTGTCTCCTCCTTGTCGGAAGAATCAGCGTGTTGAGTAGCGAGAACNCCCTCGACAACACCTTGGACATAAGAAGGATCGGCATCCTCGCGAGGAGCCTTACCTAGAAGATTCTCGTATGCCTCGGCAAACAAGAGAACTTCGTCTTTGCCGTCGAAGTGATAATCCTCGGCAAAGGCTGGGGCGAGTTGTTGGAAAACTGCGAGTCGCTCGGAAATGCGCTGATCGATCTCAGCGATATCTGAACGCTGCTCAGATTCAAGTTCGTCTAGACGCTCCTCAAGAGCATCAGCACGACCTTCGGCTGCTTCCTTTTCAGAGGCTGTGGAGTCAAGCTCTGCCGTGAGTGCGTCGAGTTTCGTTTTGAACTCATCGCGCTCGGCAGAAACAGCTTCGTATGAACGGGCCGCGTCCCTTACATAGGACTGGACCGCGCTCGCTGTTTCTGCTGGCAGGTCGATCTCCAAGCCGTCGAGTTTGACGGTGGCCATAAGTGGGGGAGATACAAGGTGGTTTGGTTGGGACGCCTCCGGTTCGTAGGAAACAGCATCAGAGCTGTCCATCCGATCCATCAGAAGTCGGACCTCGGGGCCTGCTCGGCCACGCGGAACGATGGCGATGTGGTTCACCCGGATATTGCGTTGGATACCATCAAAATCCTCACCTTCAGGAGTGAGACCTGGGGTGGGATCGAAGTCAACCTTGTAACCGGCGCTGACTTCAGTGGCGTCCTTCCGCTGGATCTTGTCGATCGATTCCTTGTCAGTAACTGTCAAGGCAACTTCGACAAAACCATCGTTGTACCGAACCTGGCTACCGGAATAGCCAACTTGGTACTGTTTCGTGTTCTCAGAATCGAGAAGCACGGGTGGGTGACCCCACGTTGCGGGTTTCATTCCGAACGTGGTGAGTGAGTCCGGGCTGCTGACCTCCTCGGGAGGACGGTATTCACGGACCTGGGATCCATCTGCGCGTCGATACAATTGCGTCCCCGCCCTTGCAGCACGCGCCCACACTCTGAGGAATCCCTCGTCAGTGGTTTCGCACTTGGTAATAGGAGCGAAGTCGTAACGACAGACTGATGTATCCATACGGATAATTTACCCGCTAATTTGAAAGGACCGTATCTTTTAGCCGGTAAGCGACTAAACAAAAGTGGCAATACACAGGCAACTGGCGATATGTCGGAGACTCAAGCGGCTCCGGGACCACTCTGGATACACACAGCATTACGTTGCAAAGCAACTTTGTATCAGTCAAGCCGCATACTCTCGCTTAGAAAAGGGAGAAGTTGAGATTTCAGTCACAAAGTTGATGTCTCTAGCTAACTTCTACGGCATAAGCCTGCTGGATATGGTCAAAGACATTTAATTGGTTGGATTTTCTGGGCCTTCTCCAAAATAACTGCCCTCAATGAACTTACGGCGCTTCTCCCATGTGTCCTGATCTGGGCCTGTATAACCGCGCTCGGGATTGATGCACTCGCTATCTCCTATAAGGTTGCACACCAGCCCGGCTAAATCGCGTTCCGAGCCTGGTTTGCCTTTTACACCCGTGGCCCAATAGTGGGCGAGTTCTCCGGTCTCGTTGTTGCGGAACCAACAAGCTCCACATCGCGGGCATGTTTTACCGAACATTGGGTCAATCCTTCTTGGCCTTATTTCCAAAACCAGAAGCATTTACTGATCTAGGCGTTAGATTTCCGTTGCGGTGCTCCATCTGCTCCTTGGTTGAAGCCTCACCGCTATCAGCATTACTTCCAGACACCGAAGCTTGCCTCGTACTCAGAGCAGCTTTGATCTCAGCAACCGTAAGCATTGGATTAACTATGAAAGAAACAAGAGAGTCGCTTTTGATGCAGCTGTGGATCCTCTCCAAAGAACATGAGAGGAAATCCTGTTGCCAGGAGCCCACCAGTAAACATCAATGGCCTCCCGAAGATAAAGCATCAGAGGAGTTCCCCCGTAGTCGGGGATGAAAAACCATCTGCCCAAATTGCTAAGGAAGAAGACTTACGACTAGGTCTGCGCTTCATCTTTTTGAAACCCCGCGTACTCTGCTCGACGTTGAATGCTGCTGACTTCGCACCCCTATAAACATTGCCGGAAGCAATACCAGCTCCTCTGGCAGCAGATTTTGCGCCGCCGTATGCAGCCTTACCAAGACCGGGAGTTACTGCACCAAGAGCAAGTGCAGTAAAAGATGCCCTGGCCCCCCGCATTCGATACACTTCAGCCAATTCTGTTTCGCCTGCCCTAGACGCTCTAGAAGCTGCAGCGCCACTAATAGCCGCATTACCCGCATTCGCAAGAGCGTATCCACTAGCAAATTTGTTGAAATTGCCTGTCACTAAGCCGAGTCCCCCAACAAGGATCCCAGCAGCTCTTGTTGCTTTCCCAGCTCCCTGTGCAATCTTCTCCCCTCTAGTGTCATTAGGTCCAGCTTTAAGCCCCTCATTGATGTTTTTATATGTCGCACGCTTGGTAGATTTACGGGGTGGTTTGCCGTTGTGACAGGTAGCACTCGCTGCAATATGGCTACCGCCACACTTCTTGCCTGGGAGGCCTGTTTTAGTTGATACGTCTAACCGAGCTCGGATATAGCTTCTGCTGCGCCCCTGGACTCCTAAATCACATGCCGCCAAATACTCCTGAGGGGTTAGAGCGTCGTTCTTATCAGCCACACCTAGTCGTTTGACGCCTCTGGACCGTTTGGTCTTGCATTTCTTGCAGCCGCATTTACCTGTTTTGCAGCTGGCGCAACCATCTTCGACGATCTCTGCATCCTGGACCTTGCCAGGAGCCTGCTCCACCTCTTTTGTTTTGGTGACTGGCATGACCTGATCTGTACTGGATGGATCAGTCTAGGCCGGTATTGGGGTGGGCACTATCTGCTCAAACGCTCCAGGTCTATTCAGGTTGAACGGCTCGATCGTTACTGCCTTCTCCATCTCCCTACGGTGACGCTCCCCCGTAGCGCGGTAGACAGGATCGATACGAGCAACATCGACATCCCAAGGAGCCAGATAGCAACGGCACCGAGGATGAATAGGCACTGTAATAGAACTGCGCTCATAAATCTTGCCGCCCCGTGGAGCGCAAGTCGGACACGCACGATCATCGGCAGTTGCGTAGTACAGAACCTTGTTGATCCCTTGATTGGCGTAGTAGTTATTGCTGGCACTGTTATATGCACGGAGACTCTCTGTCCTCACGATGCACGCACTTCTTGACTTAACCACGCCTAACCGCTTACGCATATCGCTCACCATCGAATCAATAGAACGGCCCTCCGCAATCCCTTGCGCTATCAGGTTGGAGCTAGTTTCCGCGAATTTCTCTCCGTGTTTTCGTAGGTAACCGTGTGACTGTTTCACCGCCGCAGTTACGGCCTCTAAAGGGATCGATACGTCAATACGGGGCCACTTGGGTGCCATTTCATGCATTAAGGCATCCGCGACGTACTGCCCCGAGCTCGTTGAACTGGTGATTAAACGCTCCAGCAGTCGGTCATAAAGATCTGCCTTATTGGGGTTGACCGCTGGGATCAACTTGCGTAACTCCTGCAACAACAACATGTTGCGCTCAATCGAGGATGCATTGCCGCTTATGCGCAGCTCCGCCCTGATGCGTCGTACCAGACCAGTGAACGAAGTATCAAGAATGCGGTTCAGGCGTTTGATGATCACGTCCTCCTCTGTGCGGAGGAGCTTGTTGTATTCCTCGACGATCCCGAATTCAGCCTGTGGCATTTGCTTCCTTCAGTTCTGCTTGCTTAGCCTTCGCCATCATTCCATTCAATACCATCAGATAACGCTTGACACGAGATACCGCCTCAATACCACTGTTAGCTCCTTCGATGACTTCCTTGGGTGAAATCAAACCGATCTCGGGGATGTCTATCGCGTCGGATCTCCCTTTGGATGAAAGGAGCCAGTCCCATGAACTGGCAGAACTAGAAGAGGGGTCACCCTTGGCAAACTCACGAGCAACGTCCCGTGCGCTTGCTTCGCCTGGGAAATAGACCTCTCTCGCACGAGGTCTCATGATTTTCACATACGTTTTAGTAACAGCGGTCAGTCTGTCTGTTGCGCGTGATCGTGGAACATCACCCACAAGCGCCCTAGCCCAATGTTCGCAGTTATTAGTGAATACGTTGTACTTAATAGGTCTTCCCCACAGGGCTTCAGTACGGTTCAATAACTCATCTTGATTGTATTTAATAGGAGATCTATAAGCCTTTGGAACCCTGCGGAAGGCGGATGCAGCACTCAAATCTGCGCCAGGGCCATACTCCTCAGCCCACATTGAACCAGATCTAGTTTTGGACACCGCCCTGCCAAAACTGATGAACGTATGCGCAGTTACATCACTATCGGGTGAACGCTTAGTTTTGCCCGCATACACCGCAAAGTGCCCACCTTGACTTCTAGGACTCCTCTCATACACTATCTCTCCGACTTTCCATCCTTCTTTTTGGACAAGATCATCGTAATAACGACCATACACTTCCTGATTAGGTACTCCTGATAGACCGTTCTCTCGTCTATAACGAGTCATTACTTGCTTAAAGGATCGTGTTGCTGGTAGGCCCATTCCAGTTTTTAGCTGATGGGCATCCCACGCAACTGCTATTGCCCCACTGGCCGCACCTAAAGCCAATGCTGCAGCGGCAATCTTGATGTACTTACGCTTTGATGATGGTGGGGCTTCATCGGAAGCGTTAGCTGTTTGCCCTCCCTTAGAGCAGGTGTATGTCTTCGTGATATAACTACCGCCGCACTTTTTTCCTTTGCTGCGCTTTTCTAGATCCTCCCGCACTTGCTTATATGACCGTGCTCGGGGGGTTAATTCTTCGGCATCACCTCTTGGTTTCTTGGGCTTTTCTTCCTTAGGTTCAGACTCCAACGCTTTAGCAGTAACCCTGGATGCCTCGATCCATTGCAGCGCTATGGCTAGCTGCGGTTCGGACATGCGAGCACCGTTCTCGGTGAACGTGCTCATTGCGGCCTTCATATTACCTGTAGAAGCTGCCTTCTGAAGGTCAGCAAACACTGCTGCTAATGCAGTCTCAGCATCTCTACGCTTCTCGTAGGGATCAAAAGTGCCAAAACCTGCGTAACCCTGCTTCTGAATCATATCTTTCATAGGTATAGGGTTTTTCTTGACTGGTTTAGCCAAAGAATCTTCAAAGGTCTGCTTCGTCCATTCGTAAGCAACAGGGAAGTCCTTCTTCATCTGCTTCCCACTTAGGGAATACATGGCGAAGTTTTCAGCAAACGTCTCTAGGCGATTACCTTGACTGTAATAATCGGTTTTCGTAACCTTCTTTGGGTCTCGGCGTATATCGGTTTGACCGTAGATACCTACAGACTTACGAAGCTCACGTTCCAGTGCGTCACCCTGATAGCTTTTACCTCCAACGACCACACGCGATGGTGTCTTAAAATCTCCTCTGTAATGAATCGCATGTCCTAATTCATGCACCTTGATATAGGTTCCATAGCTGTTGTTTAGTTCCTCTTTCCCAGCGAAAGAAGCAACTGGACCCCAATTATCTTGTAGTGCTTTCATATTTGTCTTGGAAATATTACGTGCATCTTGCTGTTCAGGTGTTTTGGCTTTCCTATCAGACATGTAGCCACGCATCGCACCACCCATTGCTTGGTAGTCCTTATCCGTCATGCCTTGTTTCGTGAGGTCTGTCGCTTGTAAGCGGTTTGGCTTACCTGTATCGAAATAGCCCTTTACTCCTCCTAAGGAGACCTTTATGCCCACTCGCTGTTGATCTATCCCTGCTTCTTCCACGAATTCAGCAAATTTCTTGACCGTCTCAGGTTCGGCATCAGGCATCTTCTCCAATTTGCGTATCTCAGCGGCAAACTGCTTAGGTGACTTCGTTGAATTACGCTCATTCTTTAAAGATAAAACCGACAGTCCTGATATTGCACTGCCATACAACGCTAATGACATCCGTGTACTAACGTCCATCCCACCTTTCTTAGAAGTAAGACCGTAAGCCGCTAACGCTGCACCACCTCCTACAGCGGCTGTCCTTAAGGCAATACTGCTAACCTGCCGAGCTCGGTAAGCAGCACTCCTTTCTCCCTTCTTAGTCTTACCAATAGTGCATTCGTGAGATTTGGCAATGTGGCTCTCACCGCACTTTTTCCCTTTTCCCTCCTTCTCTAAATCCTCCCGTGTCTGGACATACGCCGCAACCCGAGGTGGATGCGCTGCTGAGTCGCCTCTCTCGGATTTGGCGATCCGCATGGCTTGCTCCAACGTCATATTCTCATTACCTTTTCTGCCCATGATCGAGCGGGCAAGATTGCTGAGGTTGGATTGCGCACCAGCTCCCTTACTACTCCTTTTACCTGTACGACTGAAGCTCGGTGTTGCACTAGATGACGTTGGACTAAAGCGTGCGCGGATCCCGCCTTGGGTTTCCAATGTTTTCAGTGTTTCTTCCGGGCTCGTTGGGGCTTTGCCTGCATTCAGCTGTGTTGCCACACGCGCTGCCATTCCACGAGTCACCTCAATGGGTTTGGTGTCCTGCGCCACCTTCCTTGCGTGGGTAGCCCTCGTATAAAGCTCCGCATGTTCAGGGCTGATGATTCGTCCTGCACCGACCTTTGTACCAGTGCCGCGATTCTGTTTCATCAGGAAGGTCGCAAAACCTACCTGGCTCTCATCTCTTGGTGAATCCCCGAAGTTTGACTTGCGACGTAACCCTGTGTTCAGCGTGGATATGTGATCATTCACTTGATACTCGGTCTGCGCGATCAGACCTTTAGCCAAGTTGTTGGTCGTTCCTATGTTCCCGTCCGATTTAAGAAGTTGAATGGAGAATTGACGCGCTGCGCTGCGTTCTCTCTTCGAGGCTCCCTTCATACTCTTATCCAGAGTCGTGTCTATCACTGCTTTTGTATAGGCAGCAGCATCCATGCCGCGTTGCGCCATGTCTTTCTTCATTGCACCTGCAACGTCCTGTAACTTCGTGGAAAGGTGCCCAGTCACTGCTTGACGACGTTGGAAAGGCGATGTTCCAACAGCCGATAATCCCTCGGGACTCAAACGCCACTGTTTTGTTATCAGCGCGTTAGTCGCATCTGGGGCGAAAACACTGTTGCCCGTCTTTTTGTCCTTCGCACTGAAGATAATGGCGGCTCCTTCATTCCTGAAGTCCGTCAGGCTTGACGGTGCCTTGTTTGATTTTCCAGCCACAAACTCGTCGTACTCCACTAACGCACCTGATCCCGTAAATGGGTTACTTCGTAAACCACCTACCAGTCGTGAGACTCTGCCAGGAGTTGTGGGGTTGGCAATTGTTAATGCCCTTGCTTGCTGTTGCAGCTTTGTCCCGCGTATTTGCTGAATCCCGAGACCACTGATCGCACTGAAGCCAGCCGCTCTGACCCTCTCCCTGTTGGCACCGACAAATGGCACACGATCCATAACAGAGCCGTAAGCGCCCTTGACCGCCATATCAGCGCTACGACCCCAGCCGCTCCTGTAGCCAGGGAAAATCTTCTTTGCTGTGAAGTGTGCCCCAACAGTCAATAAACCGACCGAGACAACTCCAGCAACTGCTGAACTACGACTTTCTAACTTGCGGCGCAATTTCTTCTTCTCCTCCAGATTGTCACCTGGAGAAAGCTTGACCACACCTCGTATGACAGAGCTCCGTCCTCGCTCAAACTTCGCCGGGTCGGCCTGAACCACACCTCCAGCAATGTCCTTCGCTCCTCGTTGAATACTGGCAATACCAGCAGACGGATCTTGCCTGTGGGTACGCAATTCACTGTTTGTGCCCTGGCCTGTTAGGCGGCAATCCCAGCTCGGGGGGATGCAACGACCGCCGCACTTCTTATTGGGCGGAGTACAAGTTACTTTCCGCTTCGTCTTGCCAGTACGTGTTGAAAGCTTGCGGCCTGTAGGAGCATCAATACGATCTTTCTCAGCCAGGTAAGTCGCCGCTCTAATGGTGTCTGAAGTTGGCTGTGTCATTAGTAAGCGTCCCAACCTGCGCGAAGTGCTTCAGTCTCACCGCTCGAAATAGGTGAGAGTCCTGCCACATTCTGCCTTGGATAAGCCACCGATAAGCCCTGTTTCGCTGCCCGTAGTGAGGCAAAGCCAGCTACGAACGGGCCATCTATGAGTTCACCATCGAGATCGAACCGGGCTCGGTACAGCTTTCGGGCTTTCGTCCTATGAGGGCCGAAGATCATCAGTGGTGCTGCAGCTGATGTATCGGTGCGTTGCCCGTCAGGCCCAACAAGATATCCAATGCTGATTCCGTCGTCAAACTTGTGTGAAACACGGATGCGTAGGCCCTGTGCCTCGTATAACTCAAATGAATCGGTCTTCTGAGCGTCATCAGGCTTCTGTTTTACAGCGCCGTCGTCAGAGGGCAATTCGCCCTGTGGCTCAGCTTCTTCCTTCGGGGCAGGAGATTGTTCCTGGGAATATGCCTGATTCTGAGCCTCATAACCCATTATCTGAGACTGGAACTGCGCATCAGCAGACAACTCCAGCTGCCGGGTGACGGTCTCATTCAATTCGGTCTCGATGCTGTATTCGGTTGTGCCGAACCGCGCTGTCCTCACTTCGATCGGATTGAGGACGCCGAGCTGAATGTATTGAGCGTCGGTCTGCGCCATCTGCAGACGTAAGGCGGCCTTCTCCTGGTCCGTTTGGGTGAATACCGAGGGGAATTCGACTGTCCACGCCTCGGGATTCCTGCCACCCGTGGGGCCGTACTTGCTTAGTAAGAGGTATTGGAATATTTCAGTAATTGGGGTGCGCAGGTAATTCTCCTGCCACTCCTCAACGATGGATGCCCATACACGCTCCTCATAGCGGCCTTCCTTACCTAATCCGCCTGGGGACTCACCCATCAAAATCGTGCTAGGCCAGCCAGTTACAGCCTGGAGGTTCTTCACAAAGGGATCCAGCGCACCAGCCAGGTTGGCGAGATTGCGGTTCAGGAATTCAACCTCCTCCTCGGTATCAATCACCAGACCGCCATACATACTGCGGCTCAGGTTGTTGGCTTCAAGCCGTTTTTTCAGATCGGCCTCGTTGCCCGCAGCAATTCGCTGGAAAAGGCCAGGAATCTTATGGGTAAAGATGTCTGAGTCCTTAGTAAGGTGCTCTAAACCGCCAAGTGCAGACTCATAGCGCTTATATGCCTCCCAGAAGGACGCCAGCACCGATTGCCCCCACCCCTTGTTGTTAGAGCGTGAATTCCACGGCAAATACAAGCCATCAAAACGTGCCACGCGGCTGTGGTGGATCTTCAGGTTGACGTAGCTTTCCTGCTGATCGGCAGTCAGCCGCTGACTTGTGGTTATTAAGTAATACTCAGGTTTGGAGTAGTCGGTGAACGTCACATCCATAGGCACCAACTCATAACGAGAAAGCGGGATGTAGTCGTTCACTGCCCTGATCCGACTCACATCGACAGGCTCCTCAGGTGGTAAACCGTCGTCAATCAGCAGAACTAGCGCTGCTCCGCCATAAAGGCGCTGCAGCTTGACTACCTCAGTCAGTTTGAAGAAAAATTGGCTGTCCTGGAGATACCGATTGAAACTGTTGATCAGCTCTGCGCTTCTCTGCGGCTCAACATCGCCAGCCAACTTGATTGTGGTCTTGTGTCTCAAGACTTCGTTGGCCACTGCATCCACATAGCGGCGCGGTAGGCCGTATGAATACAAGCGTTCGAGCGATGTCTGATCCAGTAATGAAGGATTGCCAACTCGGGTATAGGCAGATTGATCCTTCGATGTACCCAGCCCAGTTATTACATTGACAAGAGAACCGTCAGAACGGGCCTCAGGAGCATCACTACGCAGCCCAGTCTGGACTCCTTCGGAAATTTTTGACACGATCTCTCGAAACATCTACACCAATCTAGTGAACATTTGCATGTATGTAGATGTTTTGAGTAATCGTATAGGAGTTTTGAGTAATCGTGGAGGAGTTTTAAAGGATCGTGGAGAAGTTTTGAGGGTATGGAAGGGAGTTTTAAAGAGTTAGATATATGTTTTTAAATATTATGTAGAAACGTCGCCTATCCCGTTCATGAATGGCCTCCGCTCTATCCTGTTTAGGAGGGCTGAGCGGGGTTCAGACGGAGAGAGGGCTGACTGCTCCTCCTCACCCTCCCAGACTTTTAAACAACTTGCTCGATGAAACGACCGTCCTCGATGTCACCCTCGACATTCGTAGAGCTCCTGCAAGAACAGCCCAATTGGCGCTCCGCTCTGCTGGCCAGCGCTAAGTGGTACAAGGATTACACCGAACAAGAGCTGCTCTGGATTGAATGCCAGCTCAGATGTTATTAAAAAATCCGCCGAGGTTCGGAGCCTCGGGGATCAAGCTGCAAGCAAACGCCAATGCCATCACGCAATCGTCGTGGTGACCTGGGGCAGCTTCCCGTGAGCCGTTGTCTAATTGGCGGAATGCCTTCAGCTCGTCGCCGATGATCCCTGGCGGGAAGCTCAGTTGGCCGTTCTCGGAGAGGAACAACACTCGGTCTGTGGCTGTGACCTTTGAGAGGCGCGACGTGTTGAACGTCTCGATGCTGTACTTCGGCACGATCTTCTGGAGTGCCTCGGCCACCACCTGGCCCATAGCTTGCTTCTCGACGATGATCCGGCGCGGGCAAAAACCCTCGATCACTTCTTTGATGTGCTTCAGGCTGTATTCCGTGCTCTTGTAGCTCTCCCGGTACATGTGGACGACCTTGGTGTCCTCTGGGTCAGTGATGTCCATCACCATCGCCACGAAATAGTCGCTGCCACCTGCGTTGGGGTCAATGCCGATCACATAGTCGCGACCGATCTCACCACACTCCATCCACTTGCTGGTGGAACACCTATTGACCAATTCAATTGGGTAGATCTGAGCGTCGGTTGCGCCAAACTGCAGCTCATACTCGCAATTCCACGCCTGGTGGCTCATCTTGCGTGATTCGCGGGTGCGCCTGGCCCAATCAGGGTCTGCGCCATAGACCGGGTGCGCTGAATAGTGGATCTGACGCTTGTTCCACTCACCTGCAGTGCTATTCCACAAACGGCCATACCAATCGGCCTGGGTGTTAGGCGTCGAAACCACGATAACTTTGGCGTCATCTCCCACCATCGACAATGTGGGCATCGCTGCGCTGTAGATCTCCTCCGCTCCATCCAGAAATGCCGCCTCGTCCATCAGCAACGCTGAACAACTGGGGATGCCTCGGGCTGCTCGGGCTGTAGCAGGTAGGAAATACAACGTGCCTCGACCTACAAAGCTCAGCTGTGTGTTGCTATCAGTCAGGAATTTGACCGTCTCTCCCTTGAGGCTGTTCACCATGGCTCGTACACGGCGACCTAGCTCCGCTGAGTCAACCTGCGTCTTGCTGAAAATTACGGCGGCGAATCCGCGCTCGGTGAGTGCTCGGCATAACAGGTAGGAGCAGATCGTCTCGCTGATTCCCGTCTGGCGTGACTTCAGAACAATCGTGTTCGGGTGATCGTTGATTGACTTGATCAGCTCTTTTTGATATTCATACGGCTCAAATGGCATCACAGTGCCAGAGGTGCGGATAAACGTCTGCCGTGCAAACGCTGGCCAGTCCTCCACACCCGGCAATTTGGTGAATTTCTTGCCGGTGTCGTAGACGTTGGCCCGTGATTTGCGCTTGTCCAGCAGCTCCTGCAGCTTGTCTGCCCTGCGTCGAAGCGAAGCAATGCTGGCTGTCATCCGGCCTCTTCATCCTCAGAAGAACCCGCATAAGTCAGCAGCAGTGCATCGTCGATCAGGTCTGGATCGCTCCCGTCTGGGACGCCAGCCACAACTTTTAGCTGCGTCTCTAGGCCGCTGATCTGACGTTCCAACACCTTCCGCTCCTGATATGCAGTCGTGGAGCTCATCAGTGTGCGGCAAGCTTGTATCCGGTCGGCGGCACGGGCGTCGGGGTCGGCCATGATCGTGGTGAGCACAGTCAAAGCGTCAGGCAGGAACGTCGTCGTCTGCGCTGCTACCTCGTCCATACGCTCACTCTGCATTCGTGTGATCTCGGCCTGCACCTGGGGCCGCTGACGCCAGCGATAAAGAGTGCGTTCAGTAATACCGAGCTCGCGTGAGACCGCAGCACAGGATTTGCCGCGACTTAATAAGAACGCCGCAAGACGATGCTTTTCCTGTACTGCGTGATTAACGGTCTTCGCCATAACCAGTAAAAGTTTGGGCCTTTACAGAGAATATAACTGCGTTTGACCGAAAAAAGTCTGGACACAGCACTCACCAGTTCAGAAATATGGGACAGAATCGTTAGTCAGTCTCCTGTGTTGGTGAGTCTTCGATCTCCTTGAGAAGAGTCAGAAAGACAGATCCTTGGCCACCACCTGCATAGGTCCATTGTTTTTCTAGTCAGTCTTCGCCCCCCATCATGCGCCTTAGCAACGACTCTGCTTTGTCTTCATCCAGCACATTGTCACCGGCATTCTTGCGCACATTTTCAGCGCCTAGGACTATGCAGATATTGCCGATTAGTCGGCTCAACGCCTTAGCGTGTTCATCATCTCCAATGACACCTAGGTTGGCAGGTACTGCGGCGGCCGGTTCTGAATTTATGAGGCTCAGGATTACATCGATAGCTTCAGAATCTGTTTTGATGTTTGAGGCGAGAACGTAGAGCCAGTTTGGCTCCTTCTGATCAACGCCATCGAATAAATGCTTGATACTGTTCATCGGATTAAATGCAGTTGGAGGGGATGCGACGGATGGGACGCGGGGCGAGGATTGGCTCAGGGGAGAGGGTGAGCAGCTGCTGCCAGGAAG